>Ga0315915_1003825_pt1 | contig 19082 bp, 12 predicted proteins | sample MpolbnodulesMG_FD_207738 | JGI IMG/M metagenome (GOLD analysis project Ga0315915, IMG submission 207738) | Medicago polymorpha root nodule microbial communities from Los Angeles, California, United States - branched nodules | ecosystem: Host-associated > Plants > Roots > Nodule | place: USA...
ATTCATAACTTAGATGAGGATTGACTTGGAGTTGATTGACTTAGTAGAAGAATTATATTGCTGGTGCGATTATTTTGAGACTTATTTTATACTTTTGGATTTATCTTGGTTGTTTAGTTTATTTTGAGAATTATTTTATGCCTTTGGATTTATTTTTGTTGTTGGATTTATTTTATGTTGCGCATTTGCCTTATTTTGTTATTAATTATAATGTTCAATTCGACAATTTGTTAATTATCTTGTTTTTCACAAATTTATTTGCTACCTATTCTTTTATATATTTTTATGACAAAAGCAACATAGTTTTTTTTTGTTTGGCGGGCCGGCCCGCCAACTCGTAAATCCGCCACTAAACCGGGCGAGGTGAGATTTTAGATTCGATCATTAAATTTGATTCGGCTCGTCTCGTCTCGTTTTTAGCGGGCTTTGACGGAGCATGCCTAAATAGGGCGGGCCGGCCCGCTTTGCCATCCCCAGTTATCCAACAATTTAAAAAATTATTGTGTGTCAATTAATTAACTTCTTTACTGTTATTTTAGAAGCTAATTATTGTTTTGCAGTGACGTTCTAGTTTTTCACATCTTCTAAAATAATAAAGGTATCCAAGACCATTAGATCTCATAAAAAGGTAAAACAAATATAAACAAGTGTTTTATTTTTTTTGTTACATATAAACAAGTGTTTGAAAGTGACAAGTATAACAATATTATAACATTAAAACAAAAGTATAGGTTTTGAAGTAAGATAGAATTATCTTTCAATATAACTATTACAATTATTCTTATAGGTAGTGGACTAAAAAATAAGATGTAATATGATTGAACTGCATATCATGGTAATACCTCCAAAATTAAGAGAGGAGAAGACAATCTATATAATACACTTTTTTGTCTTACCATTAGCTTAGAGTACGTACAAAATCATAAATGCAAAGTTCATGTTAATAGGAAAAGAATAATACCGCTATTAGGTGCTAGTGCAATAACAAATGATATCTCATAGAATATTCTATCATATGGTTACATATCTCTTTTGCTAGCACAATAACTCATTCTCCTCCGTAAGAAGTTTTTTTTACTCTCTTGGAACTAGTACTCATAGATTTAGGGGTATTTGTTAACCAATTCACATATGCGATCTTTGCAAATAAAAACATAAAACAAGTTCCCAGTTTGCGGACAATCGATATCATTTATACATTCACCTGTTGTAATGAAAAAGATAATACAACAATATTTACTAAAACATGATAAAATGTTGAGTACAAAATACAAACTAAAGAAGGAAAATTGAAAAGGATGAAAAAATGACTTACCACCAACTTCTGTTGTGACAATAAACAGGGAAATAAATAGAAACATGACATAAACAAATTTGAGAATTTCAGTCATATTTTTTGCATTTTGCATGTAAAAAGTATAATTATTTGAGCTTTTTATAGGGTATAAAGTTCATGACCCCCTTTAAATAATTAAATAGTTTCTAGCACTTACAAAACTTTAAAATCATTTCATAAAATAATAATCATTATAAAATATCTCTTAGGTATAACCGTGTGTTGCGTTTATCCCATTAGCATACATTGCAAGGAACTAACATAAAAATTCCTAATCATAAGAACAGATCTTTTTAACTAACTTTTCACAACTATTTTAACCTTTCATGATAGTAAACATAATTTTTTATTGGTAAATTTATTTGTTGGAATAAAGCACCATTGAAATAAAAACTTGTTTATGCACAAGTAGAACATATTGTATGATCTTTTTTTTTATTATTGAAATCATCTAATTAAAAAGAATGTTTTGTAATTGCATGATTTATTCTACATAATCATTCATATTAATTATATAATTCACATTGATTTACTAAATAATTTGACATTGAATGTAAACCAAAATTGTTTTTGAAGTGATTCATATATATTATGGAACCCTGTTTAAATAGATTTCAGTTTTAAGTGAGTTACAAAAAAAAGAGAAAATTCTTTTATTAAAAAAAAAGTATATTTTATAACACACTTTTTATAAAAAAATAAAAATAAATAATGAACGTTAAAAGAAGCAACTTAATAATTGATATTCAAAGGTCATTTATTTATAAGCACTCTTAGGAGTAATGAAAAAAATACACTAAATGTACGTTAACGCTTGAATACACTCATATATAAAACAATTGATCTAGTGATAATATAAATTTCCCTTTGTGCATCCCTATAAACAACTTGAAATTTTTTTACTTCTTAAAATAATCTCACATAAATGATCATTTTATTGATATTGAATTTTGATAAGGTGTTTATTATAATATTTTTTTATTCACATTTCAGAATTTCGATTGGTTTACAAAAATGATACTTAACCACTTAAATATTAAAGTTTTGTAATTAATCATTCAATTATTGTTGATATTCATGTATGTAATTTGGCATACATATACAACATGACAAGGTGTATTAGCTCTGGGTGTTACCCACGACTGTACAACCCCTGGGCTATAGAAAGTCTATAGGTATTAGGTACAATATTTGTTGGTATTTTATATTTCTTTTGAAGATGTATTTATTCGAGATCCAGTACTTTGCTATGTGGTTGTAATATATGATGCATATAGTTATATATTTCGGTTGTTTACTTATGGTTAAATTTTTCTGCAACTTTTTTAGGCGTTATTTTTTTTGGATAGATAGACGAAATGATAAAGTCATTATACACTCATACATATAAGTGAAGGTGTCAGAGTTTGAACCCAAATCACGACATCCAAACTAACAATTTCGAGGTTTTGTTAGTTGAGTTGAGACTTATGGACTATTAAATCTTTCAAGTTAATTAAAGATTTCATTTTATAGAGTAAACTACTGTTATTTGATTTTGGAAAAGAAAAATTATGATTATTTCCTCAAGTTGTTGTCGTTTTTTCTTTTAAAAGCAAATATACACTATGACTGATGTTTCAAAATATGCTTTTTGTTTTGTAACACGAAGACTCTTTTTATTTTTTTTTATTTTGACAGAGTAACACGAAGACTCGAATTAGGACTATCTAACGAAATGTACTAACGTAATTTGTACATATAATTTAAGGTTAATTAACTTAATGATCTCTATAAATATTCAAAATTTCGTTTTTAGTCTCTATAAAAGAAAATTGTAGTTTTTAGTCCTATATAATTTTCTGTAAATAGTTTTAGTCCTTGTAAAATTTTCCATCAACATTTTTATAGTAATTATAAAAAAATTCCGTCTGTATTTTTGGACCCTAAAATACTATAAAAAGTTTTACAATGACTAAAAAGTGTGATTTTTATTCTAAGGATCATTACTTAATTAACCGTATAATGTAGGACACAATTCACTTAAAAATTACATAAATATACGAGGTATCAGTTTAGAGTTTAGTGATAAGAGTTCAACTATATAAGTAACTTCAAAAGACAGAGTTCAATTCTCTTTTTAGACGGTCGTAAAGTGACCATTAATGTCATTTGATTAATAAATTTAGAAATTACATAAATAGAAGAGCATATACATCTTTGAAAACTCTGCTGCTGATGTGTGAACAGCAAATAATAATTATGGCAAAAACATTAATTTATGTTAAGAAACATATTTCTGACAAACTTTAACATGTTTGAGAGGATTGATGATGAGTTTGTTATTGCTTGGTACAGAACAACCAACTTTCTTCAATTCTAGAAATGTTTGTGTAGTGTCAGGATCAAAGCCACCTGCAAACTGAATGTCTTGATGGGTGATGAGTTGGATAAAAAGGTAAATGTCAAATTCAGAAAGTTATGAGGAGTGTTATTGTACCTGATGTACTCTGAATGCAAACTTAACTCCTTGTAATAAGAGGTTATGATTATCTTCATGCAAAGCTTCATGAGATTTTATTTCCTTAGTTATTCGTTTCATGAATTCCTTTGCTAGCCTCAATGAACATAGCTTTATCTGCAAGTTATTAACATGATAAAGCCTTTCAATAGGTTTTTATGGTAAATAATGATATACCCCTTTTGAAACATTTATATCATTAAAGGCATAGATGCTTCTGATGTCATTGTAGTGATACTATCTATACTATATGACATTAACCATCAAACAAAATCATTCAATTGTGTCATGAATCATGATTAATTTCATTTTATGGATTGTTGGTACAATTGAATACTTTAGAGAACACAACAATATTGGAAAATGTAAGACCTCTAACCTAGTATAAAATTCTAATATAGTATCAGAGTCTATCATTATGGTCGCCCTCTAACCTAGTACTACGTGTGATGGAGTGTATTGGAAAAAACCAAGTCACGCATTGAAAAGAGATAAAACATATGTTTGTTTTCGCGTTTGTACATCAATATTCACACGTTTCCTGTGAAGCTACTACTCTTGGCTTCGTAAATATCACGTCAAATGGTCATTGGGACGTGATAATTTTGGTCCCACCGCCAAACCAAACAACCACAAAGTCTTTCAAGAGTGTCACTTCTCACCTTATTAATCGTAGGGATGAGTTAGACCAATATAGAAAAACATCATATTTGTGATTTCACATAAGCTTGAGTTTAAGCAAAACTAACCAATTCAATTTATTTCTTCATAATCTTTAGGATAAACAAGCTTCATTATCTTGTTATACTATCAAAGTGCACTAGACATACATAAATGCAAACATTTTTTATAGTGATCTATAATGTATAAACAAGCATATGAATTTCTTACCTGACCAATAAGGCCAGTGTCCATCATCCACTCCCAAGGGATATGAAAATTCCTATATTTCTTACTTGAACTCTCCCTCACCCTCTCTTTACTACTTACACTCCCCTCCAACCTGCAAAATTTTAAAAGTGAAACTTTCAATTAATTCTAAGTATTGCTCAAGAACTTTAGTTAAACTCAACTCTACAATTTTTGTACATGCTCGCCTGTCTTGTAATGCTTGTATCCTTTTCAAGGCCATAGAAATTGGCTCTTTTGGATTATCCTCATATGATGAAACTTCTGATTCAAGATTCTTCAGTTCTCTGTAGTTACATGAAGCTTCTCTTAATGCATCTACTTTTTGTTCTGGCCATTGTGGAAAATACTTTAGTACTGATCTTTCATCCACCAGTGTTGATAATTCTCCATCTAGCCATTTGATGAATGTTTCCACCTCAGATATATCTGCATATGAAGCTGATTCTACTTGTTTGATTAAGAAACTGATGAATTCCTTTTGGCTTTGAACTTCTGATTTTATCTGTCAAAAAATGTTCAAGTATCAATAAAATGGTGTTCATTGTTTTATAGATAGTGAAGAACTAAAACCTTGTTTGGATTGGTTTCTTTGAGCTGATCTATTGGGATAAGCACTTGTGAGATTATTTCGGAGAGCTTATGGTAACATCTTATTACATGTCCATAAGCCAATGAATGTAATTTGTATACACCGTTAGTATAAAGATGTTTTACACCGTCAATCAATCATAATCGTCAGATCATTAAAAATGTTCGACTTTATTCACAACTATTTTTATGGTCATCTATTTGAATAGTTGCGTTTTACAAATAATGTAAAACATTTTACACTGACAGTGTGTACGTTATTTTCAGCCAATTTCCATGAGCTCTCCTATATAAATTAAATATCATATACATAACAACTTATATATGATGAACGCTTATGATATAAGCGTTTATTTGAACTGTTTATCCAAACAGGACTAAAGATTTTAACATTAGAAAATTTTGAAGCAAAATATGAGAAGTTTGGAACTAAACTTACAGCTGAAAGATGTTTTGACCGATTTTCGATTTCCTCAATCATGTTTCTGGTGAATGCTACTGCAGGAATTCCATTGTGATGAGTTTTGCTTTCCATGTTGGCATCTTTTCGTGTAAGCGAACGATATAACTCGATTACTTCTGGCACACGACGAACTGTTTTCAAACCGATAGACGATTTTGATGGTGTTGGAGGTGGTGGAGGTGCTGTTGTTGGCTGCATTTTGTTTCCCTTCTCATTTTTATGTGAAGGAGAAAAAAGAGTAGAAGCAGGTTTTGGAGGAGGAGTTGGTGGAAGGACTATTGATGACTTTTCCTTTCTAGGTGAATTTGATGAGTCTTGAAAATCTTGATTTTCTGAACTCTTTTCACACATGATTGCTTGAAGTGCTGGTTTAAGTTGATGGTGTGAATCTGAATTGTTATCATCTATGGATTTCTGTATCTTTTTCCATAGTATGGTTTTTCTCTCCATATTGTGTGCTTTGAGTGAAATTATCTGTGATTTTAAACGAGATACTTCTTCTTTAAGTTCTTGGTTTTCTTTCTGTAGTAACTCATTTCTAGCCATGTGAATTTCAAGTCTTTTCTTGAAAGATGTTGTGATCTCAGACTCATTCTCTACCTGCAACATTTTCTCTCCTTTTTCACTCTATAACATGGTTATCAATTTGATATCTAGTAATGGTATTAATTCTGTTATATATTTTGGTCTTGTTTTTGAAGTAAGGTTGGTATGTCTTGGAGTTAAATATCCAAGAATGCCCTCTATGGTACTAATAAAGGTAAATCATCATTTAGATTCTTAAATATGTGAGATGCTTTTATAATTGTCTCTGAATGTATATTTTGTCAGTCACTTTGATCATTAAATGTATCTTTTGTTAGTTAGTTTAGTAATCGAATATGTCTTATATGATCCAGTAAACTACTAATAAAAGATATATTTAGGGATGTTTTAGTAATTTTGATATATTCTAAAATAGTAGTGATAGGGTCTCACATATTTCTGAAAATGATGTTTACACTATTAATAGTGACCTTATGGGCCTGTTTGGGAACAATGGTATTGATAGAGTAATTTGGACATTTCATATAAATTTAATGCTATTTGACATGAAGATTAATTATGATGCCTTTGTAAGAAAATTTATAAGTGATTGAAGATTACTTTGGTTTGCTGGCAGCAATAGTATGTGAAAGCTGCCTTTAGAGTGTCATGTTAGGTACAACATTAAATATGTTGGTCAAATTTAATGCTATTGTTTCTAGATTAATCTATGTGAGGTGAGAGATTTCTTGCTCTCTAATTTGTTATTATGTCAAAACTTTTTAGGGTTAGTGGTACATCTATAGTGTAGAAGTTGTTTAAATGAGGTTTTAGTTAGTATATATGCTTGTCTCATTTCTACTTTGAATCTTGTTCCCTTTTCTTCAATTCAATTTGATTTAGAATTCATAAGTTATAGTACATGTGATGTGGTCCAAAAAACTAGTAGGTATACTGCATGGTTGAAAGTCCTAACTTACCTAGATGGAACTCTTTTTCAATGTGTTTGGTTTCAATGTGGAAAGTATGAACAATGACTTTTTTTCCTCTTATGTCAAACATCATTGTAGTTTTGTGTAAGGATGAAAATCAATTCTTAGGCAAGATGAGATATTGCACGTGTTATTTTTTTAGATTGGTTCTGATAAAGCATATGTTTGTTTTCACGGTCGAAAATTGATTGAGGCGCGTTATTTCTCAAACTACGGTTTGTAGCTTCGACAAATAATTTTTTGAACTCACTTTTAAATATCATTACCAAATACAAATAATTTTTGAATCTTAATTTTTTTTTTAAATAATATGAAAATCAATTCTAACACAAAGAAACTTATTTTTGAGTAAAAAGAATAAAATATAAACTAATTGTGCTCCTTCAAACACACAATTTCTCATGTCCAAGTGTAATTTGTTGAAAGGGAGTGTGAATGGGTCAATATAGCTTCATTGTGATTGTTGTCTTTCATTTCACACCGATTACACTTCTTGTAGTTGAGTGGCATTTGGCTATTCTTTGCTTGAGAAACAATGAAAAGAGTGGTAGGAAAATGTGTCTCATTCAGTGATGTTTATTGAAGAGTAAATATTTTCACAATGACTACTACGCCATACCAAACCCAGATTCTTATGATATTTACGTTTTTATCTTTTGTTTTATTTTTCAATTTATATATGTTGTTTCAAAGCCTCTTCAAAACTCCTTTAGCTTTCTTTCATCCTACTTCTTCAAGAGTTGAATATCACCACCCCTACTGCCCCCTTACCACAACCGAAAGTGTGAGTTGATGTAGATTGGTTTTCTATGACATGTCGAGGCCTGCTATACTTTAGGTAAATAACGTGGGACACTGCTCTTCTCTCGTCTGTTTTTTTCTCGTTCCCGTCAAAATAGCTTAACGTGAGTTAACTCACGCATGTCTATTTTCAACGTGAGTTAAGTCACGCATGTCTATTTTCAACGTGAGTTAACTCACGTAGGTGCATTTTTCAGCGTGAATTAACTCAAGTTGAACTGAAATAAGCAAAAATAGCTGGATAAGAGCAATTATCATTAACGTGAGTAGTGGTTCCAATTCCTAAGTGTTTATTAAACCTTCATAACAACTCATTTCTTCGTATCATGATTAAAAACAAAAATATATATAAATTTATTAATAATTTTAAGAAACAATGATTAATTGTCTTGCTCTGAAAATAAGATTCAAAAACTTATTTATAAACCGTTTTTCATATAATCTTCTTCATAAAAAACAAGATTCATTAAAATTTTAAATGAATTTTAGTTGAAACACATTTTAAGAATAACATAGTTAAATTAAATAAAGTAAAACTAATTAAATATACTTATATTTGAGTTTTTTTTTTGGGTTTGGAGACTTGGGAGAAGGGGTGCTTTAGTGTCAAGTTTACAACTTTTTTCATATGTAATTTTATTTTAGGTCAGATCTCATTCAATATGAGACTCTCAACACACTTTCTCACGTCCAATATTATTGAGCTTGATACGTGGAAACAAATAGGCGATGGCTTGATAGAGAAAACTTGGTAGGCATGTGTGTAAACAATTTAATCGTTAAGATCAAGTTATTATATGAAATTAGAACACACTTACTTGGAAACCATGATTATCGGATTCGCCGAGATTTGTCCATGATTATCGGATTCGCCGAGATTTGAGACAAGAGTCTTTCTTTGCCTTTCACATGCTCCAGACTTAGGGTTTTCAATGGGGCAAACCGCTAATGAGCAGAATAGTCAGAGTGATGACAAAGAGGACCTAGTCTCTCTATTTATAACCGTGCAACCTTAGGTACCACCCATTATGGGCTTAGTGTTTGGGCCTACACTATGTTTCTACACAAATCAAATTAAGCGTCAAAAAAGCTCATTATCTATTGATCACTTTTATTGAGGCCTAACATTCATCAAATGGATCACAGCATCAGTCCGTTTTTATTAAAAACTAAAACCAACAATTGATTGCAGTCCAGAAAATATTAGAAGAAATTCTAACAATGTGACCCAACATATATTGGAGGAGGCTCTGATACCATCTCTGTGGGGTTGTGCTAGACTCGACCACAAATTCTAACATGGTATCCGAGTTTGATTCAAGATCCCTTGGACCACCTATATTAGGTTTCCTCTATGGGATCACCGACCATTAATATCCACACATTAAGCCCAATAGTGTTGAGTGTGAGAGGGCGTAATAGAGACTACCACATTGGATGAGAAATTTTATGCACATGTGTTTATATGTGGATCCAATGTATCTTGAACACTATAATACTATCTTAAAATTCACGGTTAGGTCTAACACAATTACACACATGGGATTATGTTAAATCCAACAACAAATTCTAAAAGGGGCGAGGGATGTCAATGAAAAATGACAGAAGTGGGGAGTAGTCAATAGAGTAATGATGTTGAATGACTCTTTTTTATTTTTTCAGGACCGAAGTGGGGAGTAGTCAATAGAGGATTGTCCTAAAAAAATGATGCTGAATGCCTCTTATTTTTTATTTTTTTACAATAATTGATATAAAGGTGTCCATGTTTAAACTTTGGATCAAGAACATCTTAGAGGAACCTAATCTAATCAGCATAATTTTCTATTTTAATTTGGAAATTCACACATGATAATAATTACTATTATATAGTAAGTATTTTTTATTTTTCACATAAGTTGCCCCATACTTCAATATCCTAGATCTGCCATCATCTCCTTACTTCCTAGGGGTGTTTAAATTCAAACCGGTCTAAATAAAAACCGCAAACCGATCTAAAAAAATTAAAAACGCAAAAATCGAGTATTATTGGATGTGTTTGGATGATAGTTTGCATAAATCGCTCGGATTGGATCGGATTTTAGATTGATTTTTCAAAACCGAACCAAACTGAACCGAACCGCATACAAATATTTTAATACATATTACCATTTTTATAAGTATATTATATTAAGCTATTACTTTTTATTTTTAATTCTTTTAATACTACATATGAGTTCAATTTAATCAATTCTATTAATAAAAAAAAGTTACAGTTTGTAATTTGGATATCCAAAAACCGATCCAAAATTAAACTGCATTAATTTGGATTGGATCGGATCGGTTTTTAAAAATTAATCATCCAAAACCGAACTGAAACACATATAATTTTATCTTTAGATCGGATGAGTTTTTGCCTTAAAACCAATCCAAATTGGACCGCGAACACCCCTATTATCTCGGTGTATTACCATTAAACTTTAATTTCAAAGTACTTTGAGCATTTGATTGGCTATGCTTAACCACGATAGTTAAAACAAGGTTTAAGTGCATGTTTGATCCTTTATGTTTATTTTAGGTTTTAATTTGGTCTTTTAAGTTTTAAAAGTTTTAAGTTGGTCACTTATGATTTAAATGTTTCAAGTTGGTATAGAACGTTGCTCACGTTGGAATAAGTTAGACCCTCCCACGACATGATATTAAGTTTAATAAAACAAAAAAAATGGTTTAAAACTGATTTTCTAATAAGTTAAATTTCATCAATCATATTGTCAACTCAAATCTTTAAACGGCCAAGTGGCGAAAATGACTAACTTATTCTAATGTGAGTAAAATTTTGAACCAACTAGAAACTTTTAAAACATAAGGGAAACTTGAAACTTTTAAAATATAAAGAACCAACTTAAAACCTAAAATAAACATAAGTGACCAAACATGCAATTAAACCTTAAAGCAATAATACTAATTTCAAGTATATTGATATAATGTAATATTGAAATTTAGACACCCTGAATATGAGGGAAATAGTCTGCACCCCACGCAAATATATAGGAACGTTACTCTTCTCACTAATCAGTTTTCTCTGTTTTTCGGTTGTTGTTGTTCCAATGGCAGTTAACTGCCATTGTCCTCTCTATTTGCAATTGTAGTTGGCTTACCGACAATTAATCGCCGTTCAATTTTTCAGTGATAGTTAAATGATGCTGAGCACTTTTTAGATCGATTCCACTACTTTTTAAATCAGCCTAACCGATATAAAAAATATCCTAAACTAAAGTTAATTGTTGCTGAGGTAAATGGGTAATTTCGAAGTGATTTGGAGAAATTTTATAAGTGAGAAGAGTAATTTTTAAATTATAGAATGTTCATGACCCGTGGGCTATAAATTTTATAAAATTATTGTGTAGTTGAAAGTTTTTTTTTATTACAGTGTAGTTGAAGGTTGAAATTGTGTATTATTCCGGTTTTTTTTCTTAATTGTCAATGTTTCTAAATTTTTCATTATTTTTATTTTTATCTATAATTCTATTTGTTTATTGATTTAAATCCATACTTCGACAATTATTTTACACTTGCACTAATGAGAGAAAGTAAACGGGCGAGTGAATAAATGAAATATAATAGTAGAGTGGATTCTTTTTTATTAAAGAAGTTAAAATGAATTATATCGAACTGAAAAAAATGTCTTAGTTCTCTAGTACAAGATGTGCTAAGAGGAAACCATATAAGAAAGTATCAAGTTACATCAAAGTTGGAAAAAATCACGAAGCTAAAAAAGAGTTACAACATGATCCCCAAACAAGTTAAAGGGTTAAGCCACAAAAAATGATAGCTTAGAACAAAATTAATGCAATTTGCTTTTAAGTTTTAACCATCAATAAATTGAAACTTGATTTTGTCAAGCAAATGTTGTAATGATTCCTCCTTTTGATAAAACACACGAGCATTTCTTTTCATACCAAATTACCCAGACACAAGATAGCCAAATGAGATGGAGAAGTGAGCGGGTACTAGTAGATGATTATTTGTTATTTTTTTAATATTTTTTTTCTTCAAAACAATAATCTAAAAAAAAACATGTATAGAAGATAGGGAGGAGTAGGTCCTCTCCTCTAAAAAAAAGATACTATGATGCTGAATGGAGAAATGACCAACTAAAATGATATTGGAGACTATATAACAATGTAATCTGCTCAATATTTCAGAGACAAATTACAAAAGAAGGTGAATGTTAACACTATCTTTTCAACTCTAACACTTTTTTACGTGGGTCCTATGCTTTGAAATGAGTCCTGCTTAAAGTTGTGAATTTTGTCTAGGTTTTACTAAATAAAAAAGTAAATGTTAAAGAGTATATTTTTTTTTTTTTGAGGGATAAATGTTAAAGAGTGTTCCTAACACTCATTTACATAACATCATACAAAATCTAAATCAAAGTTGTTATAAAAAACAAGTTTAAAGTGGCTCAATCAAACTCATCCCAACAATTGTACAATCCAGTGACATCTAATAAATGTGTGATGTAAAAACTAGATTGTTTATTGGTGTTCAAGTATGAAAACAAAGAAAAAGAGACAAAGAAAGTCAACAATGGACCTACAATGATAAATTTGTGATTGAAAATCTGTGTCCCACAAACATCCCAATCTCCTAATCCTGATGGAACCTTGCAAGTAGCATCAATTATTGAATTTTTGTATATACCAATTACATTTTTTTCTCACCGTTCTTCTTTTTACTACATCACTTCTCATATTTTCAACTCTTTCTTTTTCTGAAAAAAATGGCTGAAGCTTTACTTGGTGTTGTGTTTGAAAATCTACTGTCTCTTGTTCAAAATGAATTTGCAACCATTTCTGGAATCAAGTCCAAGGCTCTAAAGCTATCAACCACCTTAGATTTGATCAAGGCCGTTCTTGAAGATGCCGAGAAGAAACAAATAACAGACCGCTCTATAAAGGCATGGCTTCAACAACTCAAAGATGCAATGCACATACTAGATGATATTCTTGATGAGTGTTCCATTCAATCCACTCAACTAAAGGGCATATCTTCTTTTACATTAAAGAATATCATGTTTCGCCATAAAATTGGTACTAGGTTCAAAGAAATACAAACAGACTCGATGATATTGCTGAAAGTAAAAACAAGTTTCTTCTACGAGAATGTGTTACTGTTAGGGAAAGGTCGATCGATGTGGATGAATGGCGTCAAACTAGCTCTATTATCGCTGAACCAAAAGTATATATATATGGTCGACAAGATGATAAAGAGAAGATTGTCGAGTTTCTTCTCACCCAAGCAAAAGGCTCTGACCTCCTTTCCATCTATCCAATTGTTGGCTTAGGTGGTATTGGAAAAACAACTGTTGCTCAGTTAGTCTATAATGATCACCGGGTGAGTGACAATTTTGATACTAAAATTTGGGTTTGTGTTTCTGAGGCTTTTTCTGTTAACAAAATTTTGTGTACTATTATAGAATCTTTCACAAGAGAAAAGTGTGATGCCTTGGATTTAGATGTTATACAACGACAAGTGCAAGAATTGTTGCAAGGTAAAAGATATTTGCTTGTTTTGGATAATGTGTGGAACAGAAATCAAGAACTGGAATTTGGATTAAGCCAAGAGAAATGGAATAAGTTGAAATCCGCCGTGTTGTCAACTAGATCCAAAGGTTCATCCATTTTAGTCTCCACTTGTGATAAAGATGTTGCTGAGATCATGGGAACATGCCAAGCTCATCATCTGTCTGTTCTCTCTGAATATGAATGTTGGTTTTTGTTCAAACAATATGCATTTGGACATGATAGAGAGCAGCAGATTGAGCTTGTCACAATAGGAAAAGAGATAGTAAGGAAGTGTGGGGGGTTGCCTCTTGCAGCACAAGCATTGGGAGGTGTAATGCACTCAAGGAGTGGAGAAAAAGAATGGCTTGAAATTAAAGATAGCAGGATTTGGTCTTTACCGAATGAGAATTCTATTTTGCCTGCTTTAAGGTTGAGCTACTTTCATTTAACCCCAACCTTAAAACAATGTTTCACTTTTTGTGCCATGTTTCCCAAAGATACAGAAATCATGAAGGGAGATTTAATTCATCTCTGGATCGCCAACGGATTTATATCATCAAGGGAAAATTTGGAGGTAGAAGATGTTGGCAATATGATTTGGAATGAATTGTGCCAAAAGTCATTTTTCCAAGAAATCAAGACGGTCGATGATTCAGGAGGCATTTCTTTCAAGTTGCATGATCTTGTCCATGATCTTGCTCAATCAATTATAGGATCGGAGTGTTTGATTTTGGAGAATATAAACATTACTGACCTGTCAAGGAGCACACACCATATTGGTTTAGTATCTGCAACACCGTCATTATTTGACAAGGGTGCTTTAACAAAAGTTGAATCGTTGCGAACATTGTTTCAGATAGGTTTTTACACCACAAGATTTTCTGATTACTTCCCAACCTCTATCCGGGTTTTACGCACAAACTCTTCCGATTTATCATCGCTAAGTAATTCAATTCATTTGAGGTACTTGGAGCTGTTCGACTTCCATGACATAAAAACCCTACCTGACTCGATTTATAGCTTGCATAATTTGGAAATCTTGAAACTGAAACATTTTTCTAAACTTCGTTATCTACCGGAACACTTGACTTGCTTACAAAATCTCAGACATCTTGTTATTGAAAATTGTGATGCATTGTCTCGTGTGTTCTCCAACATTGGAAAATTATCTTCCCTAAGAACATTAAGTAAACACATTGTCCGTTTAGAGATTGGATACAGCTTGGCAGAATTACACGATCTAAAGCTAGGAGGAAAACTAAGCATTGCTTGCCTAAAAAATGTTGGATGTTTGTCTGAAGCTCGAGAAGCCAATTTGATAGATAAAAAAGAACTTCAGGAAATATGCTTCTCATGGAACCAACAGGCGTAAAACCAAGACACCTGCTACTAGCACCGAGGAAGTACTTGAAATGCTTCAACCTCACTCAAATCTTAAGATCTTGAAAATACATGGCTATGACAGATTGCACCTCCCATGTTGGATCCAAATTCAAAGTAGTTTAGCTGTTTTAGGCTTTCTTATTGCAAAAACTGTGTGCGGCTTCCATCACTTGCTAAATTACCATCTCTCAAAAAACTCCAATTATGGAATATGGATAATGTGCAGTATGTGGATGATGAAGAATCAAGCGATGGTGTGGAGGTTAGGGGTTTCCAATCTCTGGAGGAGCTGCTTTTAGGTAATTTACCTAACTTGGAACGGTTGTTGAAAGTGGAAACAGGGGAGATTTTTCCCCGCCTATCTAAGTTGGCCATCGTTGGTTGCCCTAAAGAACTCACTGTAGATGGATGTAATAGTGAGTTACTGGAGTCAATCTCTAGTTTCTACGGCCTAACTACCCTTGAGATTAATAGAGGTGAAGATGTGACATATTTTCCAAAAGGGATGTTGAGAAACCTGACTTGTCTTTGAACATTGGAAATACCTGATTTTCCAAAAGTGAAAGCTTTACCAAGTGAAGCCTTCAACCTAGATTTGGAGCATCTTGGTATCCATCACTGTTGTGAGCTTGACTCATTACCGGAACAAATTTTTGAAGCTCTACGATCCCTTCGAACCATGGAGATTGCTTTCTGTGAAAGATTGAGATGCTTGCCAGAAGGTATTCGGCACCTCACGTCACTTGAGGTTCTGACAATTTATGGTTGCCCAGCTGTAGCGGAGCAATGTAAGGAGGGAATAGGAGAGGCCTGGGACAAGATAGAACACATTCCGAAATTATCTATTAATTAGATTGAAGAAGAAGAAACTTTTGACCAACATTGATTCCAATACAATATACCAAATAATATAGAATCATTTGTATATTAAGACCATGTATATTCAAATCACTGCAATGATTTGAACAAAACATAGTTAATGGTTTTGATGTAAGTGAACCATCTATTAAATCTGTTTTATTTTATATCAATCTAATTACATCAGAAATATTTACATGAAAATAGAGAATATTTACATTGAAGAAAATAAAGGAAATAACATTTCAGTAAATACAAATGAAGTATTTTAATGATTGTGTCATATCTCAGTACCTACATTTCAACAAAAGTACAAGTATATATATTCTACTTTTCTTGTATGAAATACTTTTTAATTACATTCTTAGATACAGAATAAAAGAAACTTTAGAGATCAATAATGAAAAACCTAGAACCTAATGATCTTGATCATTGGCTAGTAGAAGTCATTGTTAATGTTTATGACCAACATTTACAAATTAACTATTGTCTTCTATGCAAATACCTCAGTATAAGGTTAGAGTTATACATGGTAAACCATACCGACTTCTAGAAAAGAAGTATGAGCTACTTCCAACATAAATCAGGTTCTCTACAATTTTTGCTTAGAAAAGCATAAACAACATCTATTCCAAATTTCTTTAAAATGGAAGATGATTTTTTTGCCTCTGCATAGGAATGCCCAACTATATAAGTAACACCTGATTCTTTGGCTTTTAAAATCTGCAATGACTCGACTTTATAGGATTCGTCTCGAAGTTGTTGGCCGTCACATGAAAATGGTAAACAACTCTTTTCGGAATGTGACCAATCCAATTTCAAAGTGTGTTGTGAAGCACCGAGATCTTCCACATTTATGTTTCTTCCATCATCTATAGTCAATTGACTTGTTTGTTCTGGAACACTGTCTTCTATTTCTATAAACTGTATTATTGCAAATACCAATTTATTATCAAAATTGTAATTCTCTTGTTGCATGTCTTTGTAACTGTATCGAACAATGCACCGAAACATGTAGAACTCCTTCGGACCAATCCTGCTGATGACTAATCTTTCACTTTCACTGACATAAGGGACTTGAACTGATTTGGCACATACAAAAACTAACACCTGATGGAATGCCGGTAAATTTGTAATAAAATGACCAAAAATAGCCGGGATACCGGAAGCAAGATTACTGAAAATGAGACCGATTCCCGGGACACGGACCATGCCTAAGCAAGGTCCTAAGGATAACATCTTGCTCATTGAGACCTTGTTTTCCACATCAAATTGGTGTTTCTTCATTGTTCCATAGTTCCATGTGAACATTATAGCCATAAAAATGAAAGAGAGCGAAATTGGTATCCACCCTCCTTCAGGAATTTTGCAGACAGAAGCTGAGATGTAAAGAAGCTCAATAGATCCAAACAATAGGAAACATGTAAGTGCTTTTATTATCCCTTGTTTCCAAACAATTAAAATTACTAGTGTCATCAAACATGTTGTCACAAACATAACAGTGGTGATAGCCAGCCCTGCAAACCAAGAAAAATTGTTCAAATTTAGTTTTCAATACTTCCAATATCATAATAACTAAACATAAGAGTAAACAGTCATTTTCCCTAAATGTTTGAGGCGTAATCACTATAGTAATGATTGTATTCGAATTTAAAAAATGTCCTTAGTGTGTCTTTTGTTTGTAATTTTATGGACCGAATTGACTACTTGAAGACACATTCAAGAACTAAACTAATTAATGAAAGATACATTTGATGAAGAAAAACGCGTTTATGTAGTTTTTCATTTTATTTTTATAATTTGATACATTAGAGACTATTGTGACAGCGCCTCACACATTTTAGGATAAAAATGATTGTTTAATCTAAACACGATGGAAAAGGATATCATACCATATGCATGACCCATCGTGTTTGTATCCCTAAGGCCAATTGTGACAGCTAAACAAAGGCACATTAATATCCAATTGACTTCTGGAACATATATCTGTCCATATATTTTGCTAGAAGTATGAACAATCTTGACATGAGGAAAATAATTTAATGCACAGCATTGGCTTATGATGGAAAAAGTTGCAGAAATGACTGCTTGACTTCCTACAACAGCAGCAAAAGCGGCCACTATAAAAACTGGCCAAAATACAGCTTCTGCAGAAAAATAGTGGCACAGTTACCCTAGAGTTATCATAAATAATATCGATATTTTTGTGGTTTCCAAAAGTAAATTCTTGCCTGGTATGGCTTTGTAGAAACTTCTCTCAATGTCATAATGGTGCTTAGAGAGAAATGCAGCCTCACCCATGTATGCCAAAATCAGGCAGGGATATGCTAAACATGTGAAAGCTATCTGAGATTTAAGTGTAACTGTTAAATCAGATTTCATTTTTGTATGCTAGACTAATATACTTGTGATCAATATTGTTAATTATTGTATACTTTTAATTTACCTTTATTGAGAGTGCAGAAAAATGACCCATGTCAGCGTACATTGTCTCCACACCTAAGACAGTAACATATACGAAAATTAATCTCGTAGCTCTTTAGCTGCTAGAGAAATGATTTTTTGTATTTTCATGACTTTTTAAGTGGTTAACGTAATTCAAATAGGAGATTAATTACGTTTATTAGATGATTAATAGATATATCAGGTGTCAAAACTTATTAACCACCAACATAACTTCATCAACCACAAATTTGGGATGAAGTTAAATTGATGGTCAATGAGTTTTCACTTATGGTCCATTAAGCACCTACTAAACGCAATTAGCCACTTATTTGAACTGCGTTAACTGCTTAAAAAGTTGTGAAAATTGTCTGAATTTGGCTGTTCAAATAACACAAGCTACACAACTGTAATAAAATTGACTACCTTATAGTTACGTGTTATCGAAAGCACCACTCCACTTAATGACAACCATCCTTCAATGCCAGTGGTTTTGAGAAACCTAAACATATAGACTGGAGAAAGTGCACAATATACTTGTCGGTTCCATCGGAATATATTGTATATACCAATGCCACTGATACAGAAAAGCCATGCTGCAACAACTGGGGCAAACATGAAGGCAACTCTATGTGTTCCATGATGCTGAATGGAGAAAAGGCCAACTAAAATGATACACGAGACTATAACAACATAATCTGCGCAATACATAATGTACAGTTTTAAAATTATGCTTTGA
>Ga0315915_1003827_pt1 | contig 19081 bp, 9 predicted proteins | sample MpolbnodulesMG_FD_207738 | JGI IMG/M metagenome (GOLD analysis project Ga0315915, IMG submission 207738) | Medicago polymorpha root nodule microbial communities from Los Angeles, California, United States - branched nodules | ecosystem: Host-associated > Plants > Roots > Nodule | place: USA...
CCAAGGGGATAAGCTTATAGCAAGGCTGGGAAATTTCTCTAACACCCTTAAACAACTATGTGATCTTCTCCAAGAGTGTAAATGAAGATTACAATTTGGTTTTGATAATTATTTTTGTCCCTGTTGGTGAATGAATGCAGCATTTATAGGAGAATGATGTTTATAAAATTGATCTCTCTTTAAGAGATATTTATGTTGTAATCAAAACTAGTTGTAATCTTTTTTTTTTTGGAAAGAAAACTAGTTGTAATCTTTATTAACGTATGTTTTATAACATAAAACAATAGAAGCAAATCATGTTTTCCAACGTAAAGGCTAAATTATACGCTGCGCTATGAAGCAAAATGAAAAAGTATCAGAAAAAGTTTAAAAATTCAAAACGACTTCACTGGGGATCGAACCCAGAATCTATGGTTCCGTAGACCAGCGCCTTATCCATTGGGCCATGAAGTCCTTTTTGTTTACTTTTTACTCGGCTGTAAATTTGTATACAATAACCTCCACAAAAAAAATTGGACACTAAAAAACGCTACCAAATATAAATCTGTTTATAAAATGTTTTATTTTTTTAAGGATAAAACATGTTTTATTACTCTCAATAAGTTAACAAATATTACCATGTTTTATTATAATAATCTTCAATCATGATCAATTTATAATATATAGTATATATACAATTATACACACGAGTATTTCTACCGTCCATATGCAAAATCAAAGTGATCCCATAGAGTTGGTCATTGAACCAATATCTAAATGAGTTATTATTTCTTCTACAATAAAAAAAGAGTTACTATTATTTAATAAAAAATATATATTAGAACTAACTATCATTTACTAAATTTTTTAGCATAGTAACATTTTAAATGTTTTTAGGAAATTTTGTAAGTTTGTTGTTTAAGTAAAAAATACAAAGTAACCAAATGATTAAGCTCAAGTGGTTAATAAACTCTCACTATGACATATCATTCGCGAGAACCCGAATTTGATTTCTGCTGGAAATGATTCTTGACAAATCTTATTAATCTTACCGCCAAACTTTGCATTAGCGGGACCTTTTTCCTACCACCGAAGAGTTAACATAAAGAAAAGTAAAAAATACAAGGTGGAAGACGATAAAACTCATTCAGTTAAGCTGTAAAGTAAATGTTGTCGTTTTTTTTTGTATAACAATAAATGTTGTCGTTCCTCCTAAAATGTATAAAAACAAATGTTGTCATTCTTGCAAAAGAACGAGTTTCCCTATTTGATTGTGTAACAAAACTAACTCTTAGTTTGTAAAAAACAAACTCTATAGGAGTTCAAAGGAACACCCAACTCAAAGACACAATCAAGAGGTTCATGAAAACAATTAATAATCTCCTGATTATCCAACTCAAAACAGATCTTTTGTAGGCCCTGTTCTCTCACCTATTAGAGAGTTCACTGATGGTAAATTTTGAATATTTTGTAAGATAAAAATAGAGTATAAGCATAATGCTTATAGACATTCTCATGAAATGATTTTGGTTAAAATACAAGAGCTTAAAAATAGCTATTTGATTAGCAAAATAGCTATTTTTGTAAATCAAAAGCTATTTGTTAAAGTACAGTGGCTTAAAAATCCACCATTCATCCAAACATATACTTTGTAAAACGCAGTAAAATTCCTCACAATTTTGTGATTGTACAAAAAACAGATCAAATTGAACCAAACAAGCAAAATAGAGAACCAAACCGATTTGATCTTTTGCCAAACCGGCTTTGAACTTGTTTTTAACCAGTTTAGGTGCATACCCAACTTAAAACCAATATCAATTTCAGTTCAAAATCAATTTCATATCAAAATTTTAAGACACACTTTGATGTAAAATTAGTTTTAAACTGGTTTAAAATTTGTTTGAACCTGATTCAAATGGCCATAAGTTGAGAGTTGGTTTGAACTTAATAACAAGTCTAAAAAAGGTTTGGAATTGGTTTAAGGAGTGTTTTTCTATGAAAACTTGATTAGAACCTGTTCATGGGAATCCTAATGCAAGGACTGGTTTGAGGGAAAAAAACAGCATAGCCAACAATAAACATTGAAAATTAAACAAAGTTTGCAGAATCATCATGCAGAAGCTTACGTTCCTCTCTGAATCACTATGTTTAATGCATAAAATCAGAAATTAAAATGGATGGTACAATCATAAAATGGAATCGTGACCTTCTCTATTTCAAAAAAGAAATACTGGCCACCATTTAGGAAATATAGACACCACAACAACAACCAAGCCTTATCCCACCAAGTGAGGACAACTACATGAATCAAACCACGTCATAGTGATCTATCAAAAACCATGCCTTTCTCCAACTCATTTAGGAAATATAAACACAAAAGGAGAAATTGGAGTATCATTAACATTTTATTTCCTTTTTATAATTTCAAACGTGTTTATGGATTAAATACATAACATATCCAGTACTATAAAACATAGCAACACCTTAATTTGAAGGGAATTGCAAGTATATCAAAATATTGTTCAACCTCCATACATGAGAAAGTGCGAAAGAATCCTATACTATGTAATTCATCAAGGCAATGTTTATAGAAAATGGTAGTGAAAGAAAATAAGCTTGGATATAAAACATGATGGATCAGTATTCGATACTAAAATCATGATGGAACAGTCTGAATAGAAACTCTAAGCACTGTTATAATTGCCAGAAAAACTAAACTACAAATACTTCTGCTACAACGTCTTCAATCTAGAAAGATAAATTGCTTAAAAGGAAATGAACCTTGGATTAATACAGTGATTCTAAAAACCAAATAAAGAACAAGCATCCTTAATCAATCTCCAGAAGTAGCAAAGGTTGAACATCCAATATCTAGTGGGTAAACCATTTCTGCACAAAGACAAAAAACATGTCAGTACATATCAAATCATAATCCTTTTCCAAAATAAGCATCAGGTTTTCTTACCTTGCTTAAGCTTTTCCAAATCCTTGTTTGAACGCAACGAAAAGGGTTTTCCATATAGCCAATCATGTGTGCAGACAAGCGCTTGCATAAGATCAAAATTAAGATAACTACAAAAAGAATCAAGCACCTTTGCATTATTACCAAGTGCACATTCAGAGGTTAGGGTTGAGACAGGCATTGCCAAAACCTCTCTAGCAATTTTTGCAAGGATTGGAAATCGACTTGAATTTAGCTTCCACCAATTTAAGATATCCAAATCCTCAGAGGTCTCTGTATCTTCCTCCAAATACTTAATTAACTCAGATTTGAAACTTGATTCATGCGATTGTCGAAACTCATTCCAACTATAAGGATCCTCTTTACCTTCTTCATCAAATTGTGCTTTTTGTGAGTCATTTTGCAACTTCTCTTCTCCATCACTATATTCCTCAAAAAGGGACTTCAAACAAGATTCTAACCTCTGATTCAAATTAGCTGCCTCAACTGGATTAAAAATCTGATCAATCATCCAATTTACATATCCGACTTTGTATCTAGGATCAAATACAAGAGCAATTAGCAGCAACATGTTGAACTCATCATGACGTCCACAATTTTCCCAATGCTGATTATAGTACCACCTCCTTATCGTTATAGCTATAAAGTGTACATTCAGGTCCTTGGAATGGCATAATTGGCTAATCTTTTTACCAACTCCAAATACCTCTAACATATATATATTACTAGTAACATTAGAGGTATTATAAATTCGCAAAATAGCTTCATTAGAGGTAACATTAAGTAAGCCTGATTCCAATCTCCATATGTAGGAACACCCTTCCCCTTTTCTAACTCGCGAACATACTTTTTGTCATGTAACTCAAGGTCCTCAAATGCCCTTTGATGCTTTAAAGCAGCCTCCAACATCTCATATGACAAATTCCACCTAGTTTCAATATCCATGTAAACATACCCTTTATATTCAATCTTTTCTTGCTCAGCACATGCTTCAAATCCAGACAATATAGAAGGAGATGATCTTATGTATTGAACTGCATCACTAATTCTCAAAATAGAATCATCAATATTTTGTAATGCCTCCTTCAATATCATGTTCAAAATATGAGCGCACAAGAATGCATATAAATGTAATCTCCTTTCAACACGAAGGTGTTCAAGGACATTAGTTTTTCTTTTAAGCATAGAATCCCAGAATCATATTGAGGTACATTATCAACTGTTAGACTAAAAATGCGACTCGGTTCCCAATCATTGAAGCACCACTCAATACCATATTCCATATACTGTAGTGAACAACCTACGATTGGGAGAAAGTTTAGAATCTTTTTGTGCAGTTTCCAGTTATTATCAATAAAGTGGGCAGTCACACACATATAATTCTGATCTCGACATGAAGTCCATGTGTCAATGCTGAGGCAAATTCTTCCACAATGTTGTGCAAGAAAGCTCTGTAATTTTGTTCTCTCTGCATCCCATAGAGTTAAAATATCATGAGCCAATGTAGACTGTGAGAGTGAGGAAACACTAAATTTCGGTTGTAAAACCTTTAAAAACTTTTGAAATTCTTCATTCTCTACAAATGAAATAGGAATGTCGGTGGCTACAAACATCTTAAGAGGTTCATTCTGGCAAGCCTCTTGGTCAAACTTGTCAGATTTCTGCCTTTTGCTTCCATCACTTTGCTCTTCAGTAAAGTGATTCCAAGCATCTGACCGATCTCTACGCCCAACAAAGCGAGCCGATGATACACAGGTAGTGTTAGAGCCAAATGGTGGAGTAGAAACCTGATTCTCTTCAGTAAAGTCATCTTGGTCACTCATTGGTCTCGAAAAAAGTATTGTTCTTTTGAACTAAAAATTGGAACGGAAAATAAGTTAGTCTCAATATACTTGGTACATGACCCTGTCTCATTCAAAATGAAACTTTATTTTACTTGGAAAACACTTATTAGTCTATAAATATCAAGCCTTGTACTTATCCAAATTTTAACAGTATTTCTCATTGGGTCTAAGTGCACAACTTAAATGCGGTAACATCCATCACAATTATACACATGCAAAACAAAAGGAAAAGTAAATCAATGACAACTTGTGGGAACCATAACAATGACTCTAGTACACTTTGCAACACAATATTAAAATGTAGATAAATCATACAATGGCATATGGCAGAAAACAGTCATGCAAGTATTGAACTATTGTTCACACATGGTCTAAGCATTCATAATATATCTTGGATATGAACTGGTATATGGTAAGAACTTCTTCTGTCAAATATTAGGATTAAATTTGTTTTTAACCCTAATAAAATTACAGATCTTTCAAATTTAGCCTCAATAAAAAATTTGTCAATTTTTAGTCTCTACCTACCTTTTATAAAACGGGGTGCTTCTAATCCCTAAAGACAGATTTGTAGTTACTAAAAACACTCGTTTTTATAAAATGCAGGGAATAAAAGTATGTGTTTTTACAAGATGTAGTGACTACAATAAAAAAATGAATATTTTATAAAGACTAAAATCACTTTCAACCCTAAATGTTACTGATATAAATTCTCAATATCGTTGTAAGGACAATGAGAATTTGTAATTATACAAGTTAGTGGTAATATTATGCATATGTTCATGTTAAACTAATGTTGAACTCAGGTTAGCTTCCTAATATTAGGGTTGCACAAGATAACTTGTTATATGATTAAATCTACATCATCCATATCCAAAACCATATTTAAAAAACCAGTTTTTAATATAAATTGTTTAATTGGGCCATTGCAAAAAAGTTTTTTTTTTTCAACTAGTTTTGATAATTTGGTTTTAAAATCAAAACCATTAAATTGGATATCAACAAATCCGAACTATGAACATCCATACCTAACATGAAAGCTATGAAACACAAGATTGACTATTGTTTTGCATTTCAACAAACACATTAACTACACAAAAATGCATAAACATAATTCATACATGACTGAAATTTTATGATAAATTGAGGTGAAATAAAAAAATCCATACATCAAGAATTCAAGATCAAGGATTGTAACAATTCTAACCTTTGATTGTGAGAATCGCGAGTTTCGGAATTGTCAATAAGGTTGAAAACGGAAATGAAGAGTAACAGATAAATGGCGAAGAAGGGAAGGGGAATGAAAAATGGGGTTTTGAAGCGGTGAAATGAACTAATGACTACTGCTTCCCGCCAAAACAATCGTATCTTCCCTCCTTAATTCTAGCTTAGTACACTTCCCTATATTTTTAGGGTATTTGTGCAATTTAATGAATGAGAAGTTCGTTCTTAAATTTTCATGGGTCGGCCAAGTTCATCCCTCAATTATGTGAAATATCAATTTAATCCCTGAATTTATTAAATGTCAATCAAGTTTGTCCTTCTGTTCAAGCGGAGCGTTAATGGGGCTGACGTGACTGTTAACCTCTCACATGTCAGACGCCACGTAGGCAAGGACTAATTTGGCCGATAAAAACAAACATTTCAAAGGACTAAACTGATTGATTTGCAGAAAATATTTTGTCTTTCTTCACAAATAAGTCTTTTCTTCCCCAACGGCTCTTTCTTCCCCAATTGTATAAAATTGTAGCCCTAATTACACAATCTGCAATCTACACTCCAAGATCATCAAAATTTACTCCAGTAATAAGTGGTTCAGTTCTTCCCCAATTCAAAAAATTTCAAACCCTAACTTTTTCGCATTGAATCTGAAAGTCAAAATCCTTAAAAAATTTTGAAGCAAAACTATTGAAATTAAATATGAAATGATGGGGTTGGAAATATGAGAAAAAAACAGTTATGAAAGTTGAGTTTCATCTTCAAACTCCAAGTTTAATGGTGATGTGAAAAAAGAGGTTGAAGATGATTGAGGAATGTAACTGTTCTGTAATAATATTTCCTTCAAATTAGTCCCTGAATTATTGCTCTATCTATCAAATAGATCCGTACATTATATTAAAAACCATCAGATAAGTCCCTGGATTGTTAATCAGATATCAAATTGTTACTTGAAGGATATGTGTACAAAATAAACTAAAAAAGTCAGAACACAAAAATTGAAACTGAATATTACGTAGGCAAAAGTCATATGTCATAAGTCTGAGAAATTACATAGGCAAAAACAATCCAACTATGGGGCATTGACAAGTCACAAGTCTTAAATAAAGACAAGCAAAAAGAAACCCAACTATGGACATAATTCAAATAAGCATACATATTACAAATCCAAAACATCTTTTAAACTCCACGAAGCATCACTTCTTTGGAAATCCGGGAGTTCGTATAAACTCCATGAATTTAGTAGGCTGAGTCGAACCGGGTAGACCATAGGTTGGATATGAAACCCTAATTATGCCAGCAGGAGTTGGATGAGCTGGTGCAGAACCCCTCATTGGTGTTTGCTTAGGCCTATCAGCTGAAAGAACCGGTCCTCTAAGGCCATACCTCCTTGGTGCAACACCCTGAAATTACAAATTCAATCAAATTAGTCCCTAAAATCATAAAATAATCAATCATATCAGTCCTTCAATTAATATACTAATTGTCAAAACGATCCTTAACAATTAAGAGTCATACTTGTCCAGCATTTGCAACAACATTTGCTGTAGTTTCTGCATTTTCAGGCACAACATTTTCTGGCACAAAGGCGTTACGTTTAACCACAGCCGAACAAATAAACTACAGGAAAGGCGTTACCTTTAACCACAACCGAACACAAAAACTTCAAAAATGCGAGAATCGCCGGAGATGACGATGATTTTGGAGGGGTGATAATGGAGAAAGTTCTAGCAGGAAGGAGAAGGGTCAAGAACGTTTTTGATGTTTCTGAGTGAAATGTGAAGAAGGAGGTATGGGTAATGCAGAGGCAAAATGGGAAAAGCAGAAGAAAAAAAATAAACTGAAAAGTGAAAACTGGACTTTTTCCAATTCAATCAAATTAGTCCTTGAACACGTGGCTTCCTTCTTGCCACGTGTATAAGACAACACAGTATGCAGGACAGCAGATCATCATGGCTAACAGAGCACTTGGACGGAGGGACCTTTTTGATAGACGTCTGGCAAATTCAAGGACTAAGTTGATATTTCGCATAATTGAGGGATGAATTTGACCGACCCGTAAAAATTTAAGGACGAATTTGATGGTTCACTCTTTAATGAATACATTAAACCTTAGTTTGTTTACCAATAAGTTATTAATTCTTAGTTTTTTTAATCAAATAATCTAATGATTAGAAAATTCATCCCTAAGAGCATCCACATTGGTAGGGTCTTTACCATTTAAGACCCGGTACCTAGTAGATACCCCCAATATGGAGAAAAAAATTGGGAGTCTCTTAAGACCTAGTGTCTAACTTAAGACCCCCAATCTTAAGTGGACCCCACACCATTTTTCAATAAAATAATCATTATTTGAATTGATTTGGTTGCTTTTCATTAATAAATAGTTATTGGTGGAACTCATTTAGACCTTTTGATAGAGGATCTCCATTGGAGTGGTTGAGTACCTATTAGGTACTATTATTAAAAAATAATAAAAAAATGATGTGTCCATGTGGTACCCGTTTAAGACCTCAAATGTGAGGGTCTCCATTGTGGATGCTTTGAGATTCTAAGTGTTCCTAAGACGCTAATTAACATGACTCAAACAATTTTTATTCCATTTTCTCTCAATATTCATGCTTAGTGGTTGAAATCGATAAACATCAAAGTGTTTTATGTGATACAAAAGTACAACTCGATTTGAAGGGAAAAATTTATTGGACAACTGTAAGACCATCAATGTTGTATGGAACAGAGGGTTGGATACTGAAGAATCAACATGATAATATAATGTGTGTAGTGAAGATGAGGTTTGTTGTGTTAGATGTGTGATAAGACTAGGTCATGTAGATTATAAATGACAATATTAGAGAGTTAGAGAAACATCTATATAGTAAAAATGATGGTGGAAAATAGGCTTAAGTGATTTAAGCATGTAGAGAGAAAACACATAGATTAGGTAGTGTAGAGAGTATATCATATGAAATATAATCAAATCACTAGAGACATAAGAGAACTAACAAAATTATTATAAAATATCTATAGAATAGAGATTAATGATTTTGAGTCTGATTGGAATATAATTTATGATAAAACATTTTTATGACATAATTTAATCCATATAATCGCCTCAACCTAATCATACAATGTTTGATTGTCATTGTATTCTCTAATTCATAATAATCTTAATCTTATTCCAATCTTAATAATTACAAAAAAGTTCACACAAATAATTTAAAAAATTATCTTAATCTTAATATACGTAACGAACTCAAATAATTTGAATCTATTAATGTTAATTATAATCTTATTTTATTCTTAAAAACATCATTAAAATATTAATACTTCTTTTTTTTTTTTTACCAAATAGGATTATATCAATCTTAATTAATCTCATCTCAAACTCACTGACAAGTTTAGCAATTTTTGTTTTGTTGTCAGCCACAGTAATATTTGTTTACTAAGCTCACTAATACATCTTTTTCTTATTTGTTTACGGAGAGAGCAAAATATTAGCCTAATGTCTATAGACAGTGAAATTATATTTTCTTTTTTATTAAATGGTTTTTCTTAAATTACTAGAGTTTACAAATAACATTTTGTTACACAAAGGCAATCATTAATTTACGAGGAATGCTAGCAACACTCAGTTTTCAACATTCTCTCTAACATTCACTCTTTTATTGGATAAAATCAATGTATGTCCCACCACTTTGGTGTGAGTTCAATTTTCAAAGTGTAAACCCACAAGGATTTAAACCAATAAGAAAGTGAGTATTAAAAAGAGTGTTCAAAAGAGAGTGTTGTTAGCATTACTCTTAATTTATTGTTTGAAATGCAACTTATCAAAATCATTTATTTTTTGGGTGTTAACTTTAAGGTGGCGAAGTACACATGGTAATCTGAAGTTTAACTGATAGGTAAGTAAATCTAACAAAGATTTAGTTTGTTAATGTACCGTAGAAACTTTGTAATAATAATTAGAATAATTACTTATCTGCAATTGTTGTATAAACTTCAGTGAATAAAAACAGTTGTTAATGATACACCGATGGTGTAATGCACTTACCAGCCTCAGCAAATACTACTACTATTTTGTACACTGTTAATGTATTTTTAATTGAGTAAATCAAATTTAAAAGTCAATAACTCACTTATATCTTTAAGTACAAAAAATCATACAAAGTCACGCATAATTTTACCAAAGTGGCTTGATTCATGCCTAGCCCCCATTTTTACACCTAGAGAGATTCCAAATAAAATTCCTCATAGAATAGTATATTGGTTGTACAAAGAGGAGCAATTCAAACTGAACTGAACCATCAAACTATAGAACCAAACCAATTTGATCTTTTGCCAAACCGGCGCGTAGCCAACTTAAAACCAAGACCAGTTTCAGTTCAAAATCAATTTCATATCAAAATTTAAAAACCCGTTTTGATGTAAAATTAGTTTTGAGCCGGTTCAAAATTTGTTTGAACCTAAAATTAAGTTGAGAGTTGGTTTGAACTTTATGAAAAGTCTATAAAAGGTTTGGAACTGGTTTAAGGAATATTTTCCTTTGCAAACTTGATTAGAACCTGTTCATGGAAATCCTAATGCAAGAACTCGTGGAAAAAAGAACAGCATAGCCAATAATACACACTGAAACTTAAACAAAGTTTGCAGAGTCATTATGCAGAAGCTTACATTCCTCTCAGGATCACAATATTTAATGCATAAAAGCTGAAATTAAAATGGATGGATGGCACCATCATAAACTTTGGAATTGAGAATTGAGATCTTTATTTCACTAGGAAATATAAACACAAATGGAGAAATTGGAATATAGATTTTATTTTACTTTTTATAATTTAAAGCTCGTGTTTATGGATTAAATACATAATACACTTGGCAAGTTGCATAATGATAGTATAAAACATAGCAGCACCTTTATTTTGAAGAGCACTGCAAGTACAACATAATATTGTTAAACCTCCATACATATTGGAGCAAGTGCGAGGGAATCATATACTATCAAATGAACACGACCAATTAAAAAACAATATGCGAGGGTAATTTAACAAGTCAATGCTAACAAACGCAGAAAAAAAGAACACCCTGAATAGAAACTCTCAGCTTTGTTATAATTACCAAAAAAAACTAAACCACATATAATGTTGGTACAACTACTTCAGTCTTGACCAATTACAATTGAAAAGAAAAATAAAATGCTTAAAAAGAAGTGAACCTTGCATTGATACAGTGATTCTAAAAACCAAATATAGAACAAGCATTCTTAATCAATCATCAGGAGTACCTAAGGTTGAACATCCAACACCTAGTTGGGAAACCATTGCTGCACAAAGACGAAAAAGATGTTGGTACATATCAAATCATAATCCTAAGCTTATAAGTAATGACATATCCAAAATAAGCATCTTGTTGTCTTACCTTGCTTAAGCTTTTTCAAATCCTCGTTTGAAAGCAACGAGAAGGGTTTTCTGTATAGCCAATCTTGTGTGCAGACAAGTGCTTGCATAAGTTCAAAATTAAGAGAACTACAATAAGAGTCAAACACCTTCGCATTATTACTAAATGCACACTCAGAGGTTAGGGTTGAGACAGGCATAGCCAAAACCTCTCTAGCAATGTTTGCAAGGATTGGAAATCGACTTGAATTTAGCTTCCACCAATTTAAGATATCCAAATCCTCAGAGGTCTCTGTATCTTCCTCCAAATACTTACTTAACTCAGATTTGAAACTTGATTTATGCGATCCCCGAAACTCATTCCAACTATAGGGATCTATTTTACCATCTTCATCGAATTGTGCTTTTTCTGAATCATTTTTCAACACCTCTCTATCATTATATTCCTCAAAAAGGGACTTCAAACAAGATTCCAACTTCTCTTTCAAGTTAGCTGCCTCAACTGAATCAAAGATCTGATTAATCATCCAATTAATATATCTAACTTTGTACCTAGGATCAAATACAAGAGCAATTAGCAGCAACATGTTCAAAACATCATGACATCCCCAATGCTTATCAAAGTTCTTCCGTATCATATTAGCTATCAATTCTACAGTTTGGTCCTTGGAACGATACAGTTGGTCGATCTTTTTACCAATTCCAAATACCTCTAACATATAAATATTGCAAGTAACATTAGAGGTATCAGAAATTCGCAAAACAACATCATGAAAGATCTTCAAAAATGGTAAAATTAAGTAAGCATATTTCCAATCTTCAAATGTAGGAACACCCTTCCCCTTTTTTAACTCAGAAACATACGTTTTGTCTTGTAACTCAAGGTCCTCAAATGTCTTTTGATGCTTTAAAGCAGCCTCCAACATCTTATAAGACAAATTCCACCTAGTTTCAACGTCCAAGTAAACATATCCTTCACATACAATTTTTTCTTGCTCAACACATGCTTCAAATTTAGACAATATAGAAGAAGATGATCTTATGAATTGAACTGCATCACTAATTCTCAAAATAGAATAATCAAAATCCTCTAATCTCTCTTTCAGAATCATGTTCAAAATATGAGCACAAGATTGCATATGAATGTAATCTCCTTTCAAAACTAAGGTGTTCCAAGACATTAGCTTTTTCTTCAAGGATTGAATCCCAAAATCATATGGTGATACATTATCAGCTGTGACAGTGAGGAGACACTAAATTCCGGTTGTAAAACCTTTAGAAAGTTTTGAAATGCTTTATTCTCTACAAATGAGATAGGAATGTCGTTGGCTACAAACATCTTAACAAGTTCATTTTGGCAAGCCTCTTGGTCAAACCTGTTAGATTTCTGCCTTTTGCTTCCATCACTTTGCTCATCTGTAAAGTGATCCCAAGCATCTAACCGATCTCTACGCCCAACAAAGTGAGCCGATGATACACTACTAGTGTTAGAGCCAAATGGTGGAGTAGAAACCTGATTCTCTGTTGCCTCTGAGATTGAAAAGTCATCCTGGTCACTCATCGATCAGAAGAGTATTGTTCGTTTGTACTAAAAATTGGAATTGACAATGAGTTAGTCTCAATATACTTGGTATGATCCTATCTCATTCAAAAAGAAATTTTACTTGGCAAATACTTTAGTCGTCTATAAATATCAAGCCTTACGCTTTTCAAAATTTAAACAGTATTGCTCATTACATAACTTAAATGTGGTAACATCCATCACAGTCAAGGATACAGTTACAGAAAAATGGAAATGTAAATCTATTACACCTTGCGGGAACCATAAAAATGAGTCTAGTGCACTGTATAGGGCAATATTAAAATGCAGACAATTCATACAATGGCATACGACAGAAAACAGTCACGTACGGTATTGATCACCCGTGGTTTCGACATTCAATGTATATCTAGGAAATCGAGTTGTGTATAGCTTCTATAGCATCACACTTCTATTGAAAGGCATGTTCCATGTCAAACACTAACACATATTATTACACTCAATTAATTAATTTTCTCAAATTTTAACCGTGTCGTTGTGTCTGTGCTTCATAGGTATATAGTATGTATTTCTTATATTATGTAAAATTTATTCTCAATTCATCCTAGTAGGTTCACTGAGAATTTGTAATAATATGTTATTCTTAAGTGGATGTAGTGGTGACTGGTGAAATATTCTGCCCATGTTCGACGTTTTTTTGTTTATGGAAAATCGGTATCAGGTCTAAGGAATGACTAATCCACGGGAGCAATCCCACCATCTATTAGTGGGAGGCTCAATTGAAGCCAGGTAAAAGCCCTATGTGAACTGACCCGACACATAAATAGCTCGCACCACTAAGATTCAAACCTAAGATTTCGAGAGGAGCAAACTCACAGGTCTCAAGCCTACTCCACTAGACCAACCCCTGGGGGCAATGTGTTCAATGAGTTACTGAACTTTTTTTCATTGAAGTAAAGTTAAACTCAGTTTAGCTTCCTAATATCAAACACTGTGAAACACAAGCTGACAATTGCTTTGCATTTCAACAAACACGTTGACAACATACACAAAATGCATATACATAAATAATTTTAGGATAAAGCAAGTGATATAAGCAAACAAAATTGAGGACAAAAATGAATACATGAAGAACAATGAAGGAATGCAAACAATTCTAACCTTTGGGATTGAAGAGTAATCGAGAAATCGCCTAAACCCTAAACAAGGCAAGAGAAGTGGAATGAAAATGAAACGGGATTATGAACCAGTGGGGAATAATAATCAAAGAACCACGAGGTTTAGTAATTGGATCGAATTTTTCCCGCCTAAAGTTCTGATATTTTGGAAACGTAAAGATTAATTTATTGTTCTAATTTAATTTAATTAATAATTAATTGAAAGGTTACTAGTAGTAGTAGTTGGTTGTTAGATTAATATTAAATTTTGAATATGATTCAAAATCTCCAACGCCTTTAGCATTTAGTTCAAACCAGGTTAACTATCAAATCACTCAAACACTTATAATTGATGATGGATCATAACCACCATCTATGTAAATATTTTTTTACAAGATCAATTAACCATAATAGTTTAGTCATTAAAAATATTTTTGATTTTTATATAATTGCTTCGAAATTCGCCAATATAATTGGAATTCACACATGTAATTGGTTTTCATCTACTTATAGTATAATTTGTTTTTACACTAATAATATGAAAATTAAACTATTTTATTTGTTTGTGAACCAAATTATGTTGGTCTTGATCATTTACATTGGTCTTAAACTTGCTTCAAGAACAAGTTTAAAAAGAAAAAAAAATGTTTTCAAACTAAATTGACAAAGGTAACAAAAAAACTAAATTGACAAAGTAAGTAATTGATGGTAAACATTAGTTGATTCTTGACTAATTTAAAATTTAACAAGTGTGAGTTAAAAATAGTGGCTACTCAAAAGTCGTTGTCAAGAAAATATGTCACTTTCTTCTTCGTTAAGGAGGAAGACCACCTATCAAAATAAAAATGACACAAAGATGTACGTCTCTCTATAAAATAAGCAAAATTAAACTTCATTTTATTTGTTCACATTTTTCTTTATACCAAGTAAAAGGTGAATGGACTCTTCCCACATTCCACTTTTATAAAATTTTATAGTAGTAATTCTCTAAGAAAACTTTAAGTTTACTAAACTTCATACAAATTTCAGGCAAAGTATAATATTTACACACAAAAAGGGACTCTGCCAGCCATTGACATATAATGATACACATTCCTTGGTTGATATGCAAGAATTTTGTTTCCTTCTATTCTCTAGACTTGAATATTTTTTATTCTAAGACAACCACCTTACTCAGAATCCAAAGAACTATAGAGAATTCAAAAGCAAATAGAGTATGAAGCATTCCTCGATCAAGTGCAAACCCATATAAAGTTATTCCCCCGTGGTTGTGTTGTAGATACGTCACTGCAAAAATCAAACTCAATAAAACTTCACATGACCAACAGTAAAAAGATAATGTGATTATGTTCGAATTTTACGCATTTAGATAATTTTAAAGTAAATTGACATTTTAGTCTCTGAACGTGAAACAAAGTTACTATAATTCTTCCATGTATTTATTTATTTTTTTGAACGGCATTCATGCATGTATTTGAAATTGCAAAAAGCATTCTAAATGTGTGTTTTGTTAGTAATTTTATGAACTAAGCTGATTAACGAAAAACACATTAGATGATCAAACAAACTATGAGGACCAAACTCGCTAAGAAAACAAACATTTAGAAATGTTTTATGTAATTTTGATATTATTAAAAAACTAAAATAACAAACATATTCAAAACGAAAATGACTATTTACTCGATTTTTCATGTATCGAGACAAAACTCACCTAAAGATTGTCTGGTCTGAAAGGAAGAGAGTCTCTGTGGGATTATTGATATGTGTATGTCTGAGGAATCAGAATCACTACTATCACTAGCTAGTGCTTCAGACATATTATCTTTGCATTGCTCAGATTCAGCAAAAGCATTAGTCACCAACATGTGCCATCTTGTTGCAATTGAAACAATTCCTTGAGCTCTATGTGTGATTTTTGCTGCACCTAAGATGCACAAGAAGAAGCCACTCAATTGCACTGCTGAACATATCTGCATAAAATTATTGCCAATCACATTATTAGAAAAAATTCTATTTAAGGGGAGTACTTCATTCAAATCATGAAATTGACTAGTACAATTAATTATTGAGTGATCAAACATGCATAAATCACATATATAATAGAACATATGATACATTAATGTACTTACCACAAGGTCACCAGAATTGAAGAATGTTTTCTCTGACTTAGAAGCCAAAACTAGCAATAGAGAACCCAATTGACTAACACTCATTGTAACCACACAACAAATTATAAAGAATCTATACCTATGACTTATAATCCATAATTGCCTTCTAATTCTCACATGTTCTTTAAATATAACACCTGCTTCTGATCCACATCCTTCAAAAAGCTTGTGAACACCTTCAAATCTCAATATTTGAAGCTGACAAGTTAGTTTAAAGATCACACATACCAACAAGTACACACCAGTTCTGTACAACCATGAAAGTAACATAAATACAAAGACAATTGAGTGTAGTGGGAAACCAGCACTAAGGTTTGGTGATGAAATTTTTACTGCTGAGAAGAATATGATTTTGTGTGCAAGTTCTACAAAGAAGGAAGGTAGGATTATGTATGCTAAGTATCTGAATGCTTTCTCTAGCTCGCGGGCGTAGCCGCGACGAACGTATGTAGTGTCATCTTGCAATGCATCTAAGAATAGAAGTTGCCTTAGGCCATACCTGCATCATAACACATTACATGGTTTAGAGTATGTTTGTAACGTAGGATGGCCCTGAGGTTGGATGGGAGGGGCGGCAGCCTAGGACACCATTTTTTTAGGGGCACCGGATTATTTTTACTTAGTAGTTATTACTATATATAGATATATTTCTTTTTAATCCACTTTGATTAATTCTATTGAAAATATATTTTCTTATAAAACTTTGATTATAAATGAATCTTTTGCAACAAAAAATGCAAGAAGAAAAATATTAGGATAATTAAAAGGGCACAATATTATTGTTTCGTCCAAGGCACCAAGAATCTTAGGACCGGCCCTGGTAGCTGTGATCACAATTTCAATTTAAAACCATGATAGTATACACACCTGCATGCAAAACTATGACGAAAAATTGTTTTGGTACCTTCGGAAGAAACGGTAGAGAGTGAAGAAGGAAATGATGGCAAGTGCAGATTCAGGTATTTGAACAAGCTTGTTCAAGGAGATAGGATCAACTTCAGGAGAAGAAGCAGATACTTGAACAAATAGGGTTGTGAAAAGAGGAACAATGAAAGTGAGGAAGATGAAGGAAACATAAGAAATGAGTTTTCCAACACAAGATGAGTGATCAAGAGCACACCATTTAAGGCATATCCGAAAGTTTCTTAGTTCATCAAAGATCATGGATTTTGATCTTGCATAAGATGGTTGAAGTAACAAAGGAACATTGTGTTGGTGTTGTTGCTGTTGGTCAGAGAAAGATACTCTTTTGGAAGAGGAATTATCAATGTCAATGGTTGTGTCATTGGTTGATTCTGTTGAAGGTTTCATAGTTGATAATTTTTTTAATTATCAATGTTCAATTGTTGAGACTAAAAAAGGTTAATTTTTATGAGACAATTATAGGATGTTTTGAGAGGCTATAGAAGTAAGAAGGAAAATAATTTTTTGGGTTGATTTTGTTGTTATTATTGATTATTGTGAGTTTTAGGAAATAAAACTTGTGATTGAGAAGAGACATAAAAAAGTAGGAACACCTTGCTTTGTCTTGTGAGAGTTCACTTTTTAGCTGTATTAGATTGTTCAGCTTGAAGTTAAGAATAAAGGGAACATTATGAGATCATTGTTTGTGTTATGGACATATAAAGGTACATTTGCATGTCACTATTAAAATAGATAGTCAAGATGAGTTGATTTTTTAATGAATTTCACTTTGCTCCTTTAAATTTTCTAAAATACCTTTCTTATTGTTTATCCTCCACTTTTCAAAACAAATTAACATGATAATTCATAATTCGATTGAGAGGTAGGTAAAGACGACAAACAATATTTTAGTTAAAGTTATTTTCAAGATAAATTAACCTCATAATTCAGAGTTCGGTAGCAACGTAAGTATATGTTGATCAATAATTGTTTTGATAAACATTTAAACTCTAATTCTCTCAAATAATTTATCTTTAAGTTGATTATTTTCTAAAATGTACACTTCAAAATATATGCAATAGAAAAAGAAAGAGTTAAGGAAAAAGTAGGAAATTAATGCAGCATTCGTGTGACTAAGTTGTAACTTGTGTAGATTGTGACACTAGTACCAGATCGAGCAGGACCAGGACCAGGAACAGGTGGATTGAATATACAGATGGGAAGTTTGGCTCTATCACGAGCTAGGTAGAAAGTGAGTATAACACTTGGTCTCTCACACAACCATAATTTACTTTCTAATTATAGTCACGTTTTTGGGTTGCTTTTTTCATGGTTTTAGCTTCTTTTGTTTCTACTTTCTAGTATTTTGGTAGAAGCTTAGGATCTTAAGAGCATTTACAAATCTACAATATAAACATCCACTTTTGAATAGTTAAATGGTTATAATTTTTTAGTAGTATTTAATGAGCACTTGTCCTCTCCGATTCAACATTTTTACAAAAAGTTTAAAATAGATCTCACAAATAACTATATTATTACATTTTAACATCACATATTTATTTTAATATTAAAAATGTGTCAACCACACAAAAAAATGTTGGTGCTTATTTGAGCTACTCAACTTAATAAGCTTCCTCCACTTTTTCTCCCCAATGAATACCTATGTGCAACCAATGCTTATTGGATTAGGCTCCCCATTGGAGATGGTGTAATTCTGCTCTTTACCCAAACAGTTTTTCTCATTTCCAAAGTGAATTCCCTTTTTACCCTTATGATGTGGATCCAACAAGGATTCACCATACAAGGATCTTTGACCTAAGTGTAAATTGATTGAATTGAGATAGAAAATGAAGGAAAATGATAGAAAAATCTAAGAAAATTGACCAAATTAGGAATAGAAAGAAAACATACAAAATG
>Ga0315915_1003830_pt1 | contig 19071 bp, 11 predicted proteins | sample MpolbnodulesMG_FD_207738 | JGI IMG/M metagenome (GOLD analysis project Ga0315915, IMG submission 207738) | Medicago polymorpha root nodule microbial communities from Los Angeles, California, United States - branched nodules | ecosystem: Host-associated > Plants > Roots > Nodule | place: USA...
TTAGAGGCTTAAAGTGTCGGTTTCCTTGAATTTTATTAGTATTTTTTTGCAAATATGTTTTATGTTTTGCTTAAGACTTGTGACTTTTATTTCAAATTAGGAATAATTCATGAATTTTGAGTAATGTTTAAGGAATTTTAGTATTTTTTTTAACAGTATAGTATTTTAATATTAAATATATTAGTGTCCGTGTCACCGAAATAGTGCCCACACCCTGCGCCGCGTCAATTTTTGGGGTGGCCGCGCCCCATTTCCGCTTTGACAACAGAGAAGCAAACAACTATTTTTGTCCATGAAGGCACTGTCACTGTGGTCCCTAAATGTATTGAAATCGCAAACATATCCCCAGTCCCTCTTTTGTTAGTAATTTTCTGAACTAAATTGATCAACGAAAAACACATTCAAAAACTAAATTAACTACCTAAAAATAGATTCAATGACCAAAATGACTAATATAATAGACACCTAATGACTAATATAATAGACACCTATGGATGTGTTTTCAATGTTAGGTTTCACATCTGGAGCAGCTGAAATTCAATTTTGGAGGTGGAAAATTGATTTTGACATGTTCGTTTGCTCTCGAGTACAATTGGTTTCTAAACTCAAATTTATGTTCAACTCACTTTTATGTAAAACTATCCAAACATAAATCACTCCACATTCAACTCACTTCTAAATAAAATCAGTTTCACAAAATCAATTTTTATCGCCACATAACCGAATGTGCACATATTCGGCTACTGTAATGACATCACTTACACATTGAATTATTACTGACGCAAATTACATCAAAACATATAACAACGAATTCAAAAAAATGCAAAATCAACATCTTACATGCCAGTGGAATTTCCAGAGGGAACAGAAGCACGAAACATAGCTTTATTAGTATACAAATCAACTTCAACAGTTGGAATTCCTCTACTATCAAGAATTTGCCTCGCTTTTACTTTCGTAATCACCGATTGTACTCCTTTTTTCATATGATTCGACTGCAAAATTCAGTTAAAAATTCAAATTCAAAAAACGAAATCAAAACGAGACGATTCTCGATAGAGAGTGATAGAGAGAGAGATTACGATGAAGAGAACGGGATCGGAGGTTTTGGCTCTAACGGCGGCATTGACGGCGTCTTCGAGTTTACGGGAAAGCATGTATTTATCAAGATATTCTTGAACGGACATTTCTACGATCGATACGTCGGTGTATTCGTCTTCTTCACGCGCTCAGAGATGAGAGTGGTGATGAAGTGAATGAGCTCAAGGTTTGTTACAACTAGTTTGTTGCAATTGCTTCTTCTTTTTAAGACTGAGAAACTGAGATTCAGTTCAGTCGTCAAAGCTTTCACAGAATGGTTCCTACCTTGTTAAACGTCGTCGTATTCGATCAACTTTTATTAATTTTTCATAAACAAATATGGAGTTTAATTTTTTTTCTCTAAAGAAATATGAGTTTAATTTATATTTTTTGAGCTCACACAATTTAATTGTAGAAAGGTGGGGTGTTCGGGTTCCAACTTCGGTCTCTACATGTAAAATGCAATATCCCTACCAACTGAGTTGAGCAAATGCAAAATTTATATACTTTGTCAAAAAAATAGTTAAATTTTTTAATTTATTGACACTGCAGTGTATATATGAAGCATGTGCTAAATAATTATACACTAACGGTGAGGAGGGTGGTTTTTTGTTGAACGGTGGGAGGCAGGCTTCAGCTTGGTGGCGCACCATTGTTGCCTTGCGTGAGGAGTCTTGGTTTCGTGACCATGCCTAGAGGTTGGTGGGGAATGAGAAACATATTTATTTTTGGTCGGATTTGTGGGTTGGTGGGGTGCCCTTTAGATATAGATTTAGTAGATTGTATGAGCTGTTGATGTCAAAATGGGCGTCAACTTTTGATATAAGTCAGTTGGAGTGGGGGGAGAATGGTGAGACGTGGAAGTGGAAGCGGAGGTTGTTTGTATGAGAGGAGGAGTAGGCGCATGAATTATGTTTTTTGCTTCAAAATGTGACTATGCAGGTTGATAACGTAGACAAATGGCTATAGACGTTGGAGAAATCAAATGCTTACTATGTTCGTAGTGCTTACAATCTTATGACTTCTCAGCCTATAACGGAAGCTCAAGTGGATGTGAAGTTACTTTGGCATAAGGATATCCCTCTGAAGGCTGTGGTTTTTGCTTGGCGTTTGTTTCGAAATAGTTTACCATCAAAGGATAATTTGTTTCAGCGTGGTGCAATAAATCATGACTTTTGTCTATGGATTTCTGAAAACTATCAATCACCTTTTTTTTCATTGTTCGATTTTTGGGTCGGTTTGGAACTACATTCTTCAATGGATTGGCATTACTATGGTTCTTCCGTTCTCTGTTTCAGATCACTTCAACCATTTCGGTTTTGGTGGTGGTGGTCCTAGGGTGCGACACTCAATTATATACGTCATCTGGTTTGCTACTGTGTGGGAAATATGGAAAGAAAGAAATAACAGGATTTTCAACGACAAACAATGCTCGATTTTGCGTATGGTGGACAAAATTAAGCTACTGACCTTCTTGTGGTTGAAGGAAAAATTGTGTAACTTTCCCTCAATTACCATGGTTGGTGGCTTAATCCCCTAGCAATGTTGGGCTATGGTTAGATGTTGTTTCTTTCATTTTTTGTTATTTGTTTTTCCTTTTTTTTTCTTCCTTTTCACGTTTTGTACATATTGTTTCAGACTTGGTGTTTTTCCTTCGCACACCTTGTGCTAGGAAGGCATCTTTGAGTTGGTCATATATATTACATTTTAGCCTCTTCAAAAAAAAAATTATACACTAACAAAATATATTAATTAAACTCATGTTAATTATGTGTTTTTAACTCATTAAATAATTTCCCTAAAAAAAAACTCATTAAATAATTGACAATAAATCATTTGATACTTATTTTTGGTAGATGGAAGAATTGGCAAAGTCATCGTAAATTTATACCCATAAAGTGGAGATGTTGGGGTTCGAATCCCGGTAATAACGTTCGGTTTAACAATTCGACATTTTTATCAGTTGAGCTAAGACTTGGACATTTGATACTTTTTTTCTATCGATCGTATATATTAATTAACCTCAAATTTTTTTTATCATTTATTGGTATAAAATAATATCATCAAATTTTTTTACAAAACTTTTATCATATTGATAAATAATGATGAATGGTTCCCTAAAAAAATATGATAAAGTTACTTTCTCAAGTAAAAAAAAAATTCTACATTTAATTAATTCTATATTTGGATTTAAAGTTTGTTTAACAAAATTACATTAAGCCATCATGGATTTTGTAAAAGCTAAACTTTCGAGTTTTAGTAAAATCCCATCAAACCAAGTGGGTGATTTCAAACATGTATTAAAAATGTGAATTTGTTGACTTGCTAAACTTATGCTTAGTGTATGTTTGGTTTTTACTTTTTAAAGTGGTCAAAATTGATTCTAGATATTTAGAATTAGTTTTATCATGTTTTTCAATATAATTGTTTTTTCTGGTAAAACTGTTTCTACATAATGCTATTATTTGTACTTTTTGACTTCTTAAATTGATTTTATCTTTACATTTATTATGACAATCCACCTTTAACGAAAATTTGCATGTTTCCACTTTTAAACTTCTAATAAATTAGTTGCCCTCACACATAAAATCTTATGATCCTAGCAATGGGATAAAGTCTGCAAAACCAAAGGGAGCATATAAAATCTATGTGCTTGTTGAAATCATTTCATTACATAACTCGGTTCGCAACCTTCTCCTTCTGAGTTACTATAAATCTAGGATTAGAGGAGTTTATAAGCAATTGGACAATCATCAAACTCGTGATCTTTTTTCTTTTTTCTTTCATAGAAGCTTACATCAATAGCAGATCAAGATATTATCTCAAGAGAAGATGTTTTAGTATCATGAAAAGGGAAATTCTTTATGCATGCGTCTCTTTCAATCTAATGATCCTTGTAATCATAAAGAGTTTGCAACTACTCATTATTCCTTCTATTGGGACTATTATGCAAAACCAACTCTTCATGTTCGTTTCAATGGAAGAGGTAAAAAGTGTTATATTTTCTACGTATTCATACGATGCTTGGTTTTCAGCCAATATTTTTCAAAACTTATTTACACATTGTTAGTCATGATATTTGGAAAAGGCTAAAATATGGTACTCGTCCCTGCAAATATGCCTCGTTTAAGTTTTGGTTCCTGTAAAAAAAAAATTGTTTTTGGTCCCTGCAATTTTTTTTGTTTTTTTAAATAGTCCCTCCAGGGACTATTTTCACAAACAAAATTTTTTGTAGGGACCTGTTTAAAAAAACAAAATATTTTGCAGAGACCAAAAACTACAAAATGGGTTCAGTCATCATGTGACACGTATGCAAATCATCACAAAAATGGGGTCAGGGACTATTTTAAAAAACAAAAAATTTTGCAGGGACCAAAAACAAATTTATTTTTTTACAAGGACCAAAACTTAAACGAAGCATATTTGCAAGGACGAGTGCAATATTTAAGCCCTTGAAAAATGGGTGCTGATGTGTCTTCCACGGGTGTTATTGGCCTCTGCTTACCGATGTTAAGATTTCAAGGTGTTTTTTGAAATTTGTAAAAAATCCTGAAATGTTTTATACAAGACTTCCAGAAATATAAATACGAGTATTTCAAAAATTTATTCAAATCGAGAAATATTTTATAGACCTCTCCGAGGAAAAAATATACACATCAAAAATGTTTTAAGTGGTTTTAGTGGAAATAAATATCTTAATGTTATGTGAGAGTGAATTCTTAATAGATTAGAAAATGTTGAAAGTGAGGGTGAAAAATCAATGTATAGAAAGTTAAATTGAAAAAGGGTAAAATTGAATTATTTTTTTTGTGTGTGATTTGTACAGGTGAAAGTACATATGTAGGGGTATATCGCAAAATTTTCACTATACAACTTACTTTTTTTTGGACTTCGGTTAACCTAAGCCCATACAGTAGGCCCATATAACCTAAGTTGTTTCTGTAACCCTAAATAAATACATTGCTGCCGCACCACATCTTTCTTCATTATTCTCTCTTCCATTGTTCTCTTATTTCTCTACATCATTTATCATATCGATCCTTCACACCTCCATTGTTTTCTTCTCTCTTTCATCCTATTTATTGTCAATCCTCCCTCTACTTCTTCTATTTGTATCATACACCTATTTATTCTCTTTTTTTTTTAAACTACAAGGTTGCCGCAGCCAACTTTGCCCAAATTGACACCGCGCCGTACCGGCCGCTTTCCCCTTTCATACCACACCGACGCAACTGGGCATGATGTAGGCGTTTCAGCCGCGCCATCCGCTTTTTATAATAGAGGTTGATAAATCCATCTTGATCTAATTTTTATAGCAAGTTTCACAGGATTCAATTTTATAGATTTACTATTTGCCTAAATTTTAGATCTTCTAACAATCAAAGTAATCTAATTTAATTTTTGCGACTCTTTGATGGATTTTTTTTATGGTTTTGAAGAGTTTTACTTCACAATGGATGAGAACGATAATTCACAATGATCTGATATTCGAGGTAAATAATTTTCTATCTCTTAATATATAATATTTAATCTTGTTTTGTAAATTCGTTTGATCTTTTTTAATTTTTATACTCGCAAACAATCAACATTAACACCAACACATATTGATTGTACGATTTTTCCCAAGCAAACAATGCTCTATTAGATCACAATTCCTCAAATTCAATCAACAATGAACCCTAAATAACAACCAACATCCACACACCATTTCTTCAGAAAAATAATTCAAACTAAATATTTTTTTCTTTTCTTTTTGTCATAGTATATAATCTTTTCACACAAATTCTATCAGAAAAATAATTCAAACTAACAAATTGACAAAATCATCAAAACTAACACAAAAAAAAAAAACAAAAATCATTATTCTGTTAGTAATTGAGGTAACACCTAAGTGAATGAAGAAAAAAAATCAATTATTTGAATCAAAATGAATTGAAGAGAAAATAAATAAATAAATAATATTTTAATTATTCTATTAATATATAATTGAAGCAACACCTAAACAATTCATAGATTTAGCAAATAAAATAAAACTATTAATCAAATCAAATTGAAATTGAATTGAATTCAATTAAGGGTTTGAGTTGAACTACCTTGAAGCAAATCAACAACAAGAGATTCTCAAAGGTTCTTCTACTATAATTTTTTTGATTGAATCCAAGATTCAAAGAAAAGAAAATAACCAATTTTTTTTTGGTTGTGATTTATATAAAAACTATTATGAGAATAATTATTATATAATTGAATGTAAATTATATAATAATATTTTGGTCAAAAAATGATAAATATAATAGATTTTTATTTTTCTTTTGTCAAAAGAAATTTATTGTTATTTATGGTGGTTTTAACAAAATAATATTACTTCCCTAAAAAATAATATCGCTTTTTGGTCAAATAAAATTATATTATGATGATAAATAACAATAAGTTTCAGCGGCAATTTATTGAAAGTAGGTAGTGTTTCTCCATCATCATCATCATCAAGAATGGGTTCCTCTATAGGTCTGGGAGAATGAGAGTGACTTTGATTTTCACAACATATGTGACAATGTCGTTGTTCTCTTCCTTCGCCATTGAAATTTCAAATGCAGGGAAGAGTTTTTGTTAGTGATTTGATTAATTGTATAGAAGATGAAAATGACGAGGTGAATGAATCCTAGCAAGCTATTGTGCGTGCATGCATTGCATTTGAGTTCCTAAGACACTTAATTTGGGGACAATTGTTTGTACTAAATTAATTTTTCTTGTTTTTTTATGAAGAAAAAAAAAACTATATTCATTCAAATTGCAAATTGCAATTGATAGAGTACATCATTCAACATTGCTTAGAACCTAAAATAAATCTGATAACACACTCACAACACTCAAATTAATAGCATACAAATGCCTACAAATAATACAATAAAATTAAAGATGGACGAAATATTCATGGCTCCGAATATGCAATGTTGATGTTCAGATCATTGATTGAATAATTGATCTTCAGTAGGAATCAAATGTACACAGGAACAAGATGGAATATCAAACAACGACATACAAGCATCAAACAATACAGCGCCGCACTCAGACGACGAAATCACAAAGAAAAAACCTAGATCTATATGAAATTCACTTTTTTAGATTGAAATAGAGAGAAAAATACAAAGAGATGTGATTTCGGGTCAAAATTGATTGAAAACCACCCCCTCAATAAAAAAATGGAAGAAAAAAACTATTGAAAAAATTAGGGGCAATTTGTTGGACAATAAAAAAAATGGACGACAAAACATACTAAAAAAATTAAGGTTAACTTGTTGGAGAGGGAGAAGTTAGAGAGAAAGAGAACTCTGATTTTGTTAGTAGCCCTTAAATAGTTTATTTTTCTTAAAAATAATAATTGATGTTTTCATTAAAAATTATTGAATAGAGATTCTTAAGAAAGACTCAGTAAACTTTTTAGGAATCTCTATTCTCTATTCAATAATTTTTAATGGAAACATCAATTAATATTTTTAAGAAAAATAAACTATTTAATGGGTACTAACAAAATCATAGTTCTCTTTCTCTCTAACTTGTCCCTCTCCAACAAGTTGACCTTAATTTTTCAGTATGTTTTTTCTTCCATTTTTTTATTGTCCAACAAGTTGCCCTAATTTTTTCAATAGTTTTTTTCTTCCATTTTTTTATTGAGGGGGTGGTTTTCAATCAATTTTGACCCGAAATCACATCTCTTTGTATTTTTTTCTCTATTTCAATCTAAAAAAGTGAATTTCATATAGATCTAGGTTTTTTCTTTGTAATTCATCGTCTGAGTGCGGCGTTGTATTGTTCGGTGCTTGTACGTCGTTGTTTGATATTCCATCCTGTTCCCGTGTTCATTTGATTCCTACTGAAGATCAATTATTTAATCAATGATTTGAACGTCAACGTTGCAGATCCGAAACCATGAATATTTCGGTCATCTTTAGTTTTATTGTATTATTTGTAGGCATTTTGTATGCTATTAACTTGGATGTCATGAGTTTGTTATCAAATTTATTTTAGGTTCTAAGCAGTATTGAATGATGTACTCTGTTAATATACAATTTGAATGAATATAGTTTTGTTTTTTTCTTCTTCTTAAAAAAACAAGAAAAATTAATTTAGTACAAACAATTGTCCCCAAATTAAGTGTCTGAGAAACTCAAATGCAGTGCATGCACAAATAGCTTGCTAGGATTCGTTCACCTCGCCATTTTCATCTTCTATACAATTAATCAAGTCACTAACAAAAAACTCTTCCCTGCATTAGAAATTTCAATGGCAGAGGAAGAGAACAACGACATTGTCACATATATTGTGAAAATCAAAGTCACACTCAGTGTCCCAGACTCAGAGGAACCCATTACCAATGATGATGATCGAGAAACACTACCTACTTTCAATATATTGTCGCTGAAACTTATTGATATTTATCGTCATAATGTTATTTATCATCATAATATAAATTTATTTGAACAAAAAACAATATTGTTTTTTAGGGTAGTAATATTATTTTGTTAAAACCACCATAAATAACAATAAATTTCTTTTGACAAAAGAAAAATAAAAAAAACTATTATATTCATCATTTGTTGCCCAAAATATTATTATATTATTTACATTCAATTATATAATAATTATTCTCATCGTAGTTTTTGTATAAATCTCACCCAAAAAAAGATCAGTGTATTTTCTTTTCTTTGAATCTTAGATTCAATCAAATTTCTTTATAGTAGAAGAACCTTCGAGAATCTCTTCTTGTTGATTTTGCTTCAAGGTAATTCAACTCAAACCCTTGATTGAGTTGAATTCAATTTCAATTTGATTTGATTAATAGTTTTATTTTATTTGTCAAATCTATGAATTATTTAGGTGTTGCTTCTATTTTTAGTGGAATAATGAAAATTTTTATTTTTTTTATTTTTCTCTTCAATTCGATTTGATTCAAATAATTGATTCATTTTTTTTCTTAATTCACTTAGGTGTTACTTCAATTATTAACGGAATATTGATTTTTGATTTTCTTTTAGTGTTTGTGATCAATTTCTTAGTTTGAATGATTTTGCTAATAGAATTTGTGTGAAATGATTTTGCTAATAGAATTTGTGTGAAAAGATTTTCTGTTTTTTTGAAGTTCGTAATTTTGTTTGAGCACTTTTCACTTATGTCTGTGTTTTTTATTTTAAACTTTTTTAATTGATTCATTTTTCTTCTTCTAAATCTATGAATTTATTTGTGTGCTGCTTCAATTTTTTTTTTTTAACAAACAAAAATTGATTATATTAACACTGCTATAGCAGTCATCTCAGCACAAGGTGTATCAAAAAGGCTACTAGAAAAGATACAAGCGGTTAACAAATGCCTAAACAAGTCAATGGACTCGACCACCACAAATGATCACCAAACAAAAAAACAACCTTTTTGGCTTTTATCCACCACAATGAATGATATTTTACTTTATCTAATAATTGAGCTATGGAATTTTCTTTTTGCTTCAATCATTAACACAATAATAAAAAAAAATTATTTTATCATTTTTTTTTGGTAATTTTAATTTTACTGTTCATGATTTTATTAATGGATTTTGTTGATTAAATCAAATGTATTTGAAATAATTTTGATGATGGATCTTTATTTATGATGCTACAAATGCTTCAAGGACATTATTTAATTAAGGAATATACAAAAGGAAATTTTGTCTTGAAAATAAAGTCAAACACATGTCAAAGTCATAACTACAAAATTTAAAATGTAAAAATTATCACTTTTGAATTCTTAAACAATGCCGTAAAGACACTTACTACCAAATTTTGGTTTAGTTGTTCCTTCTCGTTTTAACATTTTTTGTCTATTTTATTTACAAATTTAAGTATAGGTTATGCTACTATTATGACACTCTTTGTAATGTTCTTTCTACTAATGAATTTAAGGTCATTCCTTCCAACTTTATTGAATAATAATATTTTTTCAGCATGTATCGTCCAATCACCTAGTTGATTATGATAGTGTTAGAAACGACTATAAAGTGATTCAATTCACACTTGGAATACCGTATGACGTTAAAGCCCCGCCTATTTCTTCTAGGAGATAAATAGCATAAGTAGTAACTATTTGAGGAAATTTCATTGATATTCCTCAACCTTTTAGGAACATTGAACAAATGTAAATGGATAGAGTCTCTCATTGATTTGGTTTTGGAATAAGTATGTACACCAACATACTTAGTGTTATTTGACTTCAGAACTGAATCTTTCATTACAACACTCATACTTCTCTTACATAGATGATAGCTTTATGGTCCGGAGACACTTGGTGATATTGAATGGGTATATTGCTTTCATCCTCATGAAATAAACTCTTCATTATTGGGTCCTTACCTTATCTTAAATATCCTATCAAAGTGGGGAAGAATTAAGGGCAATATACGTATTGTTAAGAATAAAAGAAGACGGAGAACTAGCTTGACTTAACTTAAATACCATTGATGAGATTGGTGTTGCAATCGAGAGATGTGACACATTTCATAACGAAAGTATTCTTTCAATTGGATGAACAAATTGTTAATTTTTTTCATTGGTTTCTCCAAAGAGATATATGATCATGGCTATTAGGATTCTACTTGTACAAAAATTGACCTGTCGAATGCTCATGTTACAATTATGAGTAAGGATATGTTGAATTAAGAACATGTATGAAACATGTATTTTGATTTATCAGTTTATTTTTGACGATTACTCTCAATTCACATGTTATTGTTTTTGGAATTAGAAAAAGTATCTTAAAAGGAAAAATCACCACCATAACGTTAATTCATAGGGGTTTTAACAAATATTTTTAATAATTATAATTTATGCATAATTTCTATGCATTTTGATACACTATTTCACAACAAAATAATTTTTTATTTATTTTAAGAACCACAAAAATTTGATTAATATTCTTCTTTTTATTCATAAATTTCTATTTAAATAAAAAATTTGACTGATGCTAAAAGAATTGTTTTATTTGGTTTTTAAGGGGAAAAAAATTTTAGGACCGTCCAATCAAACAAAAAGTCGACCCGAACCTTAGAAAACTTTGTTATATAATTAATAAGATATCACCATAATGTCAAAATATAATTATTTTTTGGTTGATAGACAAAATGATAAGAGTCGATGAAAAATCACACACACAAGAGAAAGACTCGGGGTTCGAAAGTTTTGCCTAACAATTTCAGCATTTTTATCAGTTGAGCTAAGACTTATAGATGTCAATATATAATTACACGCCTGCCATCTCTTTTGTTAAAATATAGACTCCTTGTCCCTCTTATGCAAAATATATTATAAAAAAAGTTCACTCCCCTCCTATAAGAGAAACTTGAATTATATTTCATCGTTTGTGTTATAAACTACATGTTCCTCCCTTGATAATTCTTATTTTATTTCTAATAATCTAGCGAAAATCCAACACAATCTGAAGAAAAATAGTATTGCATGTTTATTTTAATACAATCAAAATAAAAACGCATATTTTTCTCTATTTTTGATTCACAATTTCATTAATATCTAGTTTTAAACTATCCCTTAAAAAAAAAATCTAGTTTTAAACCATATTATAAAATATAAAAAAAAAATACAAAATAAAATTAAAATATGTGACAAAATAATTAAAGCCGGTAAATATGGCTATTTAAAAGTGAATTTTATATTCTAAATTATAAAGTTAGTAGATGTATAATCCCAAACGACTTTATGTATTGTCGACTGATCCTACAAACCAACATAATTCTTTTCAGCGTACTTTGTCCACTCACTCACACGCTTTCTGAGAAACTTCTCAGGCCACCCATCCTAAAATTGCTCTAAGTCAAGCACACTTAACTATGAAGTTCTTATGTAATGAGCTACCGAAAAGAAGATGCAACTTGTTGCTATAGGTAGTACCAAACAATTCTTATAAGTCTTTCTTCAACCATGTAGTCACATACCTGCACGGCCTCAAGATCTCTCTAATTCCGATGTGATTCGGTTCGTCTAAAAGATGTCGGAAGCCGCTCATTATCATGCCTTGTGCACCGGCAACCACTCTCCGCCCTCTCTACTCTAGTATCACTTTTGTTAATCCACAAACAATGATGAACACCTCCAATAATAACACATGAGCACACAACCTTACGGGCATAAAATTGCACTTCCCTCAAGGATTTACCCGTATACCTACACAAATCCTCCAAAATATAACAAGTTAACTTGGATCTTTAACCGGCCATTTTGTAAAAGCTCAACCTTAAACGATTTTTAATTGAATCTATTCTTATAAACTAACGATTTTTATTATATTCATCGATAGAAACAGTGATTATCATATATATGGAAGCCATATACACCATCCGATCAATATTATAAACAAATATTCATTTTTTAGGTTTATTTAATAAATGATGTATGTGGTTATATAGACTATATAAATTATTTATTGAATGAACCTAACAAATAAACTTTTGCTTATATTAGTGACAAAAGAGTGTATATCATTGAGATGTGTTTTTGTAGATATCCCTGCTGTATAAAAATCACATTTTCACTAAATAGTCCTCAATATTGTTGCCTTTAAGTGAGTATACAACCTCTATTATTAAAATTGTATCATAATGTCCCCCATTATTCTATGTGTTACATAATGTGTCAACTCACCAACATTAACAATGCGTGAGATAATGTGTCGACTTAACAATGATTTTTTTCTTCATCAATAAGATTGACTTAGGAATATGTTAATAATGTTACCCTATGACCCACTTGAGAAAGTCGAGTGGTATTGACTTGGGATTTGAGAGTGTGCCTCTCCTTAACATTTCAAGTTCGATTCTCTTGGTGTCAATTTGGGTGAGATAATTTAGCTTCTTAAGGAAAGGTTGGAATACTTTTCTCTTCCCCCTTATGCAATACAAATGTGGATCCCCTATGCAATACTAATGAGAATTTGTAGAAGTAACAAATAATAGAGTTAGCTAATGGTGGTTTCTTAGTTTTTCAAAGAGACAATTTGTTTTTTAATTGGAAGAGACAAAGATACCAATTTGATTAATGTTGCGCAATGACAAATTTGAAATATGATAAAATAAGGGACTAACTTGAAACATGGGACAAAAGTCAGACAAAGTTTGTTATAGACTCTCCTTCGATTTCACAAAACAATAACGTTCAATAAGGGGAGGTACACCCCTCCTTGCAAGATCAAGAACAGCCAACTGATTGAGAATTTGATTAGAGTTTAGTTTATAACTTCAACAAATTGGATCAATTTCACAATTCTGATCAGATATTTCATTACTAGCTTAATCCTTCATAGCCCTATTCTCTACAAACGCCAACAAAATTAGGGTTTATAGCAATTAGCAGCCAACAGTAGAAATCATTTTACGCACAAAATTAGGGTTTCTAGCAATTGGCATCCAACTGATTTAAAGTATTTACGCATAAAAAACGATTAAGTTGAACAATGGAAAATAAAATAGAAGATAAAAACACTTTCATGATCAATTCAAAACATCACAACCACAATTCACACCAGAAAAACAAAACCTATGTTTAAATTCAATAACGATTTAATTTCTAAGGTAAACATTAAAGCTCACGATTCTATTTCATTCCTCAGGTTCGACTTCATTGCCATTAAAAGCCCAACTATTCCTTTGACGAACTTCAGCCTCTTCCTCGGGCGTAAAATCATTATCAACACCAAAATAGTTTCTCACATACCCAACGCTCTTGTTCTTAATCCGATCCGCAACAACCCCAGTCAAAAGCTCAAAAAGACTCTCCATATTCAAGTAATGCACTGCAAGAAGAAACTCCTTCAACTCATCGTTATTCAGTTCCTCGACGGAGAATTCTTTCTCCTTGCCATCGTCTGAGAGAGTTTGGTATTCAATGATCTTGTTGATGTGGCTGGAGGAAACGTTGAGGAGAGGAATGATGGAGACGTCGGCGTCGCCTTCACCGATGATGGCTTGAACAGTTTTCATGTTCTTGGTGAGAGTTGGTGAGGCTTCAAAAACCACGCCGTCTGAGGTTTTGAGAGAGATCGTGTTTGATGACTCCATCTCCATCGTAATGTTAGGTTAGGGTTTGGACTTTTGGAGGAAAGGGAAAAGTTATCTGTGGCAAATAATTGTATTCTATTGCTCATTTTATAGACGATTTTTTTTTTTTAATGATCTTTTTTTCCTAATAATTAAATATTTTCTTGAAAATTTCTTTATCTTTTTCTTCGTGGACTAACTTTTCACAATGTAATCTATAACAAATTTTGATCAGTCTAATCATACTCTTAAACAATTTTTTTTTATATTGCTGTAGTTAAAAAAGATAAGAAATTTTGTTACATTTGTTATATTATTGTTCTAATTGAAAAAGATAAAAATTAAATATGGTTTGTTGAGTTTGTTACAATTGAAAGTCATAAATATCTATATTTTTAATTTTTAATTTATATAAAATATCGTTTGTAATTTATACACAAAATTTCTATAAAATATTGTTGATAATCTTCATGTGTTAGTACAATAAAAAGAGCAAAAAGATGGGCACGTGAGTATCTGTCTTTCCGCTAGTTATAAATAAATTTTTTATGAAATTTAGATTTTGATTAAAATTATATGTATAGATGTTTGTGACTTTTTTTTTTTGAACAAGCCAAAATGAGATATATTAACAAAAGTTTTGTACCCCTAGCACAAGAAGTGCCAAAAGAAACAAAACAAAGTTACAACAAAGTTCCGATCAAAACAGAAAAGGAAAACAAAAAGAGCAAATCAGCCAATCCCCAAATAAACAAAGGGACGCTGCCACCACATATGAATGTAAACACTTTTCAGAAGTTTTCTCTAAGAAATGAAATCCATAACCAAAGTGTATTAAAAACGATGAGTTGTATATAGCTACTTTGCTTGAAAACTAATTGAAATGAAAATGTATCAACATGGCCTGATATATTTGTACATTTTGGTATGTACTATATTATGAATACAGATCGATTGCAGTGACAAAATGTTGTGGCTACATCAATCGGTAAATGTTGATGGTTATATTAAGACAGGGCCTTTCAATACAAGTATACAACTTGAAATTATAACCGTCCGATCATCAACACACGGCCGAGATTACAGTCCTTAGGAAATGCGGACCGCATATCATGACATTGAAGGTTAATTTTTTATGGGTTGACGTTTGCATCTTATTTTGGTTTTAGCATTTTTTGTTACTTTGATCTAGATCATTAATCTTATTCTACATATTCTTTGACAGGACCTCTCATTTCCAAAAGAACTTTGAGTCAAACACATTGTTGTTGGATGGAAAAAACAAAAGATAAGAGACTCGAGTGTTACAAATAAATAAGATAAATGACTCTTGAAGTAATTTTACCAAAAAAATGTTTTTTGTCGGCTGTAGGAAGGGATTTGTGAGGATATCTTGAAGGGTTGGCAAATTCTGAAAATATGTTGAAGTATTTAGACTGTAGAGCAACATCCATTTGGTCAAGAACTGAAAAAAGTGAATCTAGTGATTAATGTTTCATTTTTGCATGGTTAAACTGCTATATGGAAAATGCTTAATCAAGCGAAAAACACTGTCCCGAGAAGATCACGAGGCTTAACAATGCATTAAATCATAAAAATTTCTGCATGCAACTTCAATATAATCACTGTTGAAGCTGTTAGTGCTGTAAAACTACATAAGATCAACAAAGTGTTGCTAACCAAAAATAAGAGACCTCAAAGCCATCCTATAAGTCAAGTTTCCGAAGAAAACATCATATCTAGTGACCCTAGCTAGTTCATGTCGTGGTGTTACATGTGCGTCGGAGCTAGGCTTTTTGTCGGTGGATGACATTAGCCTTTCTAGTCCACAACAAATTCTTGCAGCACCACTTTGTAGAGAATTTTGGAAAGGAGGAAACTATGATAACCGGCTTGGTTCAAAACTCAGCTCACAATGTAATCCAATATTAAGTTTCTTTATCCAGGTTACTACCCTAGCCTAAATTTTTGTCTTTTTTGTCTTAATGCCAATTTCTTTTATATAGATTGAATTGAAATATATAAACTACAAAATTCTGCATGAATCTATTTTTTAAGGAAGGGGATTAATTTCGGTGTAGACTTTGATCTTATTCAAATATTTTATTATTTAATAGATGTTGCATATGTTGGTGTTAAATCTTAGTATCTATCACCTTCATTGCCATTTCTTAACTGTCATTTAATATTTTGCATTTCATTTTCTTATAATTTGGGATTTCATTGTTGACTGTTTTTCATAAGGTAGTTCCATAATGGGGCTACTTTTGTAAAAGTCGATAACATTTTAAATCCGAAGGATGGAAGGCCAGCATTGTTGATTCAAGGTATATTGCTTATGCTACTCGTCCATTATAAAAGATCATAGGTTGTTATTTTAAATTTTTAATTATATTCTGTATCTTTTGGAACGTACTACTTTCTAAGTACTTGCTTCTAAATAAGTACATACATAAATATGTTTTAGTTGATTTAATTTCATGTGGTTAACATTACAAGTTTACAACCTAGTTGGTTCTTTCAGTCACTCTCTTTCTATTGTTATCTTCACCTACTTACATGAAGGTTCAACATTATGTAAAATAAGACCAAAAACAGAAAATTTGCTATCTTTTCTCTTTCTTGTTCCCAGGTTGCATTTTTCTTACTAGAAAACTGTTTGTTTGTGTTGATCAGGACAAGTACTAAAAGCATTGGACTTCTGTCTTATACATTCTTGATGCGAGCACAGCTTGACAGAATTTGAGAAATGCTTGTTATAGCGACAAGTTGCATTGCGAAATACTCACTTTAGTAATTAATGTGGCAGATTTACAAGTAAAAGTAATTACTTTACTCCACACAAGCTTCCCATGTATTGTTAGTGGGTGCTTTTTAAGTTCTTTTCAGAAGCAGAAATTGTGAAACAAATCAGTTTCAAAAAATTTCCCATCATTAATTTTAATTAGATCATTATTTCAGAACATATTGAATGATTGTATACTTTGAGTTTTCAGCTTCATTATTATAATGTTGCCATCTAAGTAGACTAAGCATATATATCACTCCAAAGATTATGATTGATTCTTTTTTAATAGTCTTCTCTCTTTGGCAGTTTGATGTGTACACATATTTAACCATGCAAAAATGAAACATTATGATAGATTGGATATGAAAATTTGGTAATATTCAAATAATTGATATGATAATGCAAATTCTGATGAAATGCTCTCTCACTCTCTGCAAATTTTATGATAGATTGGATACTACTTATGATTTTCAATTTTTAGGGGTATAATAAACCTTGTTTTTGATACATACAAAGAATATTTGCATGTATTAAAGAAAATAAACCTTGTTTATTAGTCAGGTAGCATATTTGCATACATACAAAGAAAATAAACCAACTCTTGTTTACAAAAACATCTCAATTGAGAAAATGCAAATTGTCATTGATCAACGGTTGAAGAAAAAAGCTTCACTTATAGACGAATGTTATTTGACGTTAAAGACTTGCACACAATTTTTTGTGTATTTCAAATTCTGCCTTTTATTCTGGTATGCTTTGATTCTATTACATAATTTTGAATATAAAACAAGAAATAAAAGCACAAAACTAAGAATGGATGCATATATATTTCATGTAAAATGTAATGGAAAATAAACAAAGATTGGTTGCTCAGTAGACTATCAAGCGAGGTGAGGGCCCAATAATGAAGAGTTTAGTCCATGATTCTTTTACACCGAGTTCACCCAAAACTGAAATGTGAAATGTAGATATCTTTGTATCATTTAAGATGAAAGCAATAGACTCATTCAATATCACCAACTCTCCTACTGACCATACCAAATAACTATCAAATAAACCAACTAAGTCAGAGGGTATGGGTGTTGTAATGCAAGACTCGCTACAGAAGTCAAATGACACCAAATGGTGGATCTGATTTAATATCATCCAACCAATGTGACACTCCATTTATGTAAACTTTATTTTTATTCTTTAAATAAGATGGAGGCATATCAATATTAATTTTCCTCCAAGAGTTACTTCTTATGTTATATATCTCCCAGAATGAAACACAAGAGGCAGGAAGATGATGAACATACCCCCGATAAAGCTCTGGGATAGAACTAGACTGGGAGGAATGACCTTGAATTCGTTGGTAGTTGGGTTCCACAATATAAGTTTCACATTGCGATGGTAGAAAGTACGGAGACAGAGAGTGCCATTAATACTTGAACCCAAAATTTCAAAACCAGATTCATCCTTATTTGAGTCATCATCATCCTCCTCTTGAAATAGTAGTTCGTTTTCTTCATCCTCTGGAAAGAGAATACAAACCACACTCTTGATCTCTTGTTATATGTAAGAGGAGAGATGTATCATCACCGTAATTAATAAGAATAACCCTTTGACAAGAAATTGTTCCGGTACATAGTCATGAAATAACGGTTGTCAAACGGGAGGGACCATGATTTACGTACGCATTCAAATCGCTTTAAAGATTTAATAGGCAGTTTCGACATAATAGATAAGGCAATATCATCTGGTATATAATTGCTAACCTGAACATTTTCTGGTGTCATCGGTGAAATCTTCATCTCCAGCGCGAAAGAAAACACGGGTTATCCTTAGTTTAGTGTGAGAGCTGCGCTGCTAGGGCTTCTGGAGAAGTGCTCTTGTGGGCTTTTATTTTTTATTTGGCTTAATTGCAGTTTTAGCCCCTTAACTTTTCCAAAGTTGCGATTTTGGCCCCCTAAGAAAAAAAACTTCAAAATAGCCCCCTAAGTTTTGCAACTGTAGCAGTTTTGGCCCCCAAGGCTGATATTGACTCGGTCTACGCTGACGTGGCACCCTAAGTGAGGTGCCACATGTTATTTTTTATTTTTATTTTTTTGCCTTAGGGGGCCAAAACTGCTACAGTTGCAAAACTTAGGGGGCT
>Ga0315915_1003831_pt1 | contig 19068 bp, 10 predicted proteins | sample MpolbnodulesMG_FD_207738 | JGI IMG/M metagenome (GOLD analysis project Ga0315915, IMG submission 207738) | Medicago polymorpha root nodule microbial communities from Los Angeles, California, United States - branched nodules | ecosystem: Host-associated > Plants > Roots > Nodule | place: USA...
CAGGTTTAATCCGTTCTTAAATTCCAGAGCAAATAAACAAGTAATTTGCATACAATATACAACATAATGACATACAGGTTTAATCCCATGCAAAAAAAAAAGAGTAAAAAATTACCTATATATCAATGAATTGTTAAACAACACAGAAATTCAATTGGTTATAAAGAGAAACAATGGATGAATGATTACCTTTCGGAGAAAGGTAGCTTAAAGAAAAGTGATGACAATCTGTTATCATCACTACCAGTTCTGAATTCTATAAACCACAGATTTTTTGTAAACTGCTCAGCACTGTGTCTGGCTACAACATGTCAACCTAATTACCAAGCAGTACAGTGTTAGATTTTATGTCTCTTAAACATATTAAACTGCAAAAACAATGACCTTGTTTAGATAAATAGCTTAATTGAGCACTTTTAGCATAAGCTTTTGTTATATAAGTGCTTAAGTACAAGCTATTTCTATAACAAAAGATAAAATGAAGTCAATTTGTTTCCATTTAAGCTGTAAACATTTATCATAAATGGCAAAAAATAAAAAGCTTACAGACATGTCATAAATTGTTTCCATAATATATCAAATAGTCTCAAAAGCACTTAGCAAGTAGATAAATTCAAATAAGTTAATCAAAACAGACATAAAGAGTTAACGAATGAAACGAATACCTCACGTCCGATAAAAGTTGCTATCTCTGCATCACTACTAAAATGTTCAAGCAAACCGGTGAATACAACTATCTTCCCACCAGGTAAACAAAATGCATCAACAAAAGGCTTATTCACCACCAAAATCTCCCAATTCAGTCCATCCAAATGTGACGTATAAGGTTGCGAAACTTGTTCCTTACCCTTTTGAACCCATTTGTCGCCAAGTTTCTCATTCTCCATCTGCTAATTCCCTTCAAATTTTCCTTCATTTTCTGAACCATACCCTAAATTTCTCTGATCAGTCTCCTTACTAAACGTTGTCTTCATTGCATCGAGAATATTGTTCGCTATCATCCCAACTCTCACACTTTGAGGGTGTGTTGCCGGCAACAACTCATTTTTAAAGTCTACCTTTATCTTTTCAAACACACAATCTCCAAGCTTCTTCTCCATCGCATTCGAAACAAGAATCACATGTGTTCGGTTTGTGTAAGGAATTTCAGGATCTTGAAACCAATCTTTCGCCCTTCTTGGCATAAAATGCCACACATTTTTAGGATACACAGAGTAAAATCTCCTAAAATTCTTATTAATTTCAAAACCACTTGTTCCTATTCTCTTAGAAAACCTATTATAGGTAGCACTAGCACCTTTGGTAGCGAAATTTAAGTAGCGAGATTGGGAAATTCTGGAGTTAGGCTGAAAAATATAATTATGAGATGGAAGTCTTGAAGTTGAAGGCAATGTATGAAAAGCTTGAACAATAAGCTTTTCTGTTCTTCTAAACCAAGCTATGAGTGAACAATGGGAATGAAATTCTGAATTCTCTAACTTAATTCTCAATTGCTTAGTCAAAACAATACTATTATATTAAGTCTACGTTGCTTATTATAACTAACTTGTTTCACAAGAAATCAAAAATTAATTAAAATATGTTAAACTAGTTTGGATATACTTGGATTACCATGTGTTACGGTAGTTTGTTTTGTTAGTTAGGTGGAACAGGTTTTATGGATGTGTTAAGATAAATTCACATGAATTTAAAAGAAAAATGACTAACTAAATAATTTTCTTTTTTCCTTCAAATGAAACAACCAATTTTTGCGCTGATTTTTTCTCTTTCTAAAAACGCTCTCAATTTTGAATACAAATAACACATGTAACAAATAGATAAGAATAAATTTAAATATTAAAAAAATGTAAGAAACACGAGATGAATATATATTTTTTTCCTTTATCATTTACAAAGTGTAACAAATTAGATGGGTATATTTATACTTACTTTTTCATTATCCCAAATATTCCCTTAAACAACTTTTTCTATAATAAAGACCCTTAAACAACTTTTTTTGTTATATCGTTGGTGTCATTGAAACAAATAATCATGATTAGTTTGATTTGTTATAACTTGAAATCAACAAACATTTATATTTTTAGTTTTAATCAAAATCAAAATTTCATTAAAAAAACACTGTTAATAATTTTCAAACGTTAGAGCAATAAAAAGAGCGGAAAGACGGGCACGTGAGTGTCCGTCTTTTCACTAGTAGATATAAAGAAAACAACCTATTTCAACTCTTTTGGGCTGACTTTTTCTCTTTTGAGAAATACCATTAATTTTTAATAAAATAACACATGTAACAAAAATATAAGAATAAATTTAAATATTAAAAAAATGTAACAAACACGATATAAATATTATATGTCTGTTTTTTTTCTTTATCATTTAAAAAATGTAACAAACTAGATGATTATATTTAGGACAAAATTTAGGTACAATTCCTTAGGTGCTTTTCGTATGGTTCTTAACTAAAAATACAACTTTTTTGGAGATAACAAACTTTGAGAGAATTATGGATTTAAAGAAATCATGATAAATTTAGTTAAGAACCATATGAAAAGCACCTAAGGAATTGTACCTAAGTTTTTTCCTTATATTTATACTTACTTTTTCACTATCCCAATTATACCCTTAAACAACTTTTTCTATAATAATGATTGTTGTTGGTGTCATTGAAAAAAAGAATTTAGATTATATTTGTTTTTATATTGTTTGTGTCATTAAAACAGATAATCATTGTTAGTTTGATTTGTTATAACTTTTTTTTAAGGATGATTTGTTATAACTTGAAAACAACAAATATTTATATTTTTAGTTTTAATCAAAATCAAAATTTTATAAAAAAAAACTTTGTTCATAATTTTTAAAAGTTAACGTAATAAAAAGAGCGAAAAGACGGGTACGTGAGTTCCCATCTTTTCGCTAGTAATATTAATACTAATTGAGATTTTCACGTAAGATTAACTATATAAATTATTGAAACTTTTTATATCTATTAAATAATTGGGTGTAGCTATGTATTTAAACTCTTTATGTCAACTTTTTATATAAATTCATTGTTTGTGCGATAAGAATTTACAAATAGAAATATATAATTAATTTTAAAATCTAGAAATTCATAATCAAGATTAAATTTTTATTTTATCATCATGAAATTCATAACAAGACAAACTTCAAAATTAAATTTTAACAATATCATCATGTATGATGAAGTTTAAATTTTATTTTTTTATATAAATAATCAAGATATCGTAAAATCTTCATCAATTTATTGGTAGAACAATCACCTTCAAAATAATGTCCATCTTATTGTACTAATAAAAACTTCTTGTATATTTAAACATGTTATTCTCAAATAGAGGTGTCTAAGTGCTCGTATCCGCGCCCATCACCCACACTTTAACAACAAAAAAATAATAAATAATAAAAAAATATCACAACTTAATTAAAATACGATATAAAATCTCTTAAATCAACTTATAAAAAATTGCACATCTTAGTATTTAGCCAAATAAAAAGGATCTAAAATACAAAAAAAAAAAAGTGCATGTTGCAATAAATATCAAATACTAAGGATAAATTAACTAATTTTAGTATTACGTAAAATTATAATTGTAGTATATATAATGTGCGACCATTGGGCGGGCTGGGCACTTGAATTCTCATATCTGCGTCCATACCCGTTCAAACTTGCGGGAAATTACCAAGCTCGAACTGAAACTCGACAATGCAGGTATTTACCCGTCCATCATGAATATTTTTTGATAGTGCCCATTGAACTTGGGTTCTATTGCCATTCCTACCTCTGGTCCATTTTGTAAGAAATAATGTCAACAAAAATTGATATATATCCCTTAAACAATTGATATATTTTGTTCATAATATAATATAGATCAAATAAAAAGGATGGGAGGGAGTTTCACCATTGGAGCTTGGAATCAAACTTGTTGATGCTCCTCCATCATCATTCTTATCTTCATTGCTAGTTACCTCTGCTATGAGTAACTAATCTTTCTTTGTGTTTGGGATTAGACGTAGGTAGCTAGGATTTTGAGGTATTATTCAATATAAGATTTGGTTTCGTTCTATGTTTAATGTTTTTTCGACGTGCACTCACAAAATGATCATTTGACTTAGCAAGTGTGAGACATCGTCTTGTTATATAAGAGATTTATTTTAACTCATCGTTAAGTTTATATCATATTCAACTATCCAGTCGCATGTCATTGAATCAATCGTCTATTTTGTTCAATATCGAACGTCAAATGATACAATGAACTTCACGTCGTTAGACATACATGTCAACGTACGATGAGGGGCAATTAGAGTCATATCTCGATTTTATTTTTTTGGTTAAGTAGTCTAATGGTTAGAAATTCTCTTTTTATAGAGAATAACCGAGGTGTGCGGAGTTCGAACCCCGACTCTCCATATATTATATTATGTAATATTATTTCTACCAACTTAGTTAATCTCAATCTTAAAAAATATGTAATTGATCAATAGAAATCATTGAATGAGAAGTTACGGATGTGTAATCCTAACACAACTTTCCTTTATATTGTCAATCTGCTATTTACATTTCTGTTAAACAAACAACTTTTGCTTTTCAACTTTGATTCATAATTCTATAAAAAAAGAATGATCTAAACTAATGCACGGTCTCTATGATTTGATACAATAATTTTTTTATAAATTGGCACAATGCATACTGATGTGCAAGATAGTATGCAAACTTCCTCTTATCACTGTGTACAAGAAACACACCAAACCCCACTATAATGACCATTTTAGCCTCCTCAATACCCACACAACCACCCTTCACAATCCCAAAAACGCTTAGAAGAAGAGAAAGTGTTAATTAGTGGGCGAGATCATGTGCTATCATTTACCCCAAAAAATATATAGAATACCAAAATTATAATATTATTTTATGTATAAAAATTGACATATGTCAACATTCGGCCAAAAAAGCATTCAACAAATCATCTTTTATACCATTTCAATTGTTTCGTTCACCGGAGACAACGTCAAAACTCAAAACTGACTAGATAACTTAGGCTATATACAATTGAATATGCAATATTTTAACAGTATTTCTGATAAATTGCTATTTAAGTGGGGGTATTATTTACTTTTTAGGGTTCCTCAAGTGATCTTTAGCCAAAAATTAATTCTCCTCCCTTTACTTTTGCTCTTGACAACTTTTTTGCTTTATCAATACGGGAATATGCCTGGAAATCGCTCCCTGTTGTTACAGTAATTTCTTTTTACGTCCACTAAGACAAGCGTGTTGCACTTTCATGACTCTGTCTAGATGCTCCAAAGTTATTTAAGTTCACACTCTGCAATTTAATGGTTCAACGAAAGGAGACACTGATTTCTCTCCTATTTTGCTTTTCTGCTCATGGATGGCAAAGGAAACTTCATCATTTTACCAAATTTATTTATTTATTTATTGCTCAAATTCCAAATTGTCAAAAACCTGTTCTCAATTATCGCGACTGGAGGAAGTTGAATTGGCAATGATAAAAAGTAGTATTAATCATAGTTTATAATTGAAAAGCAAATTAATGTTGCATGGAAAAGTGACATGGGTCAATTATTTTGATACAATATTTTATTGCAAATGACTCAACTATTTTGGGACAAAGAGAATATTATATTTCATTAATCTAACCTTTCTTCATCTCACAGTTCACATGGTTTCGGCACATGACTATATTTTTCGAATCCTATATAACTATTACCAACCCAACACTTTCATCACACCATCCATATTCCATACTTAATACATATTTACCTTTCCACTCTTCTCATCATCCATCATGAATGATGGTTACGAATACGACGTGTTCCTCAGCTTTAGAGGCCCTGATACACGTCACGATTTTACTGGAAATATTTGGAATGCTCTACATAACAGGGGTATCCGCACCTTCAGGGACGACTTGGATATTTACAAAGGGAATAATATCGAGAAATCACTTTTTGAAGCAATTGAAAAATCAAAGGCGGCCATCGTTGTTCTCTCTCCGGATTATGCAACTTCATCCTTTTGTTTAGACGAACTTTGTCATATCCTTAAATGCACAAAGGGAAGAGGTCGATTTGTTTGGCCAATCTTTTATGAAGTTGAACCTTCAAATGTGAGATGGTTGGAAGAGAGTTATGGAGAAGCAATGGCTAAACATAAAGCGAGCAATTGGTATAGCGAAGAGAAGTTGCAGGAATGGGAGAATGCTTTGAATCAATTGGCTAATTTGTCTGGTACCGTTTACAAATGGAAGACAGGGTATGTATGTTCTTATTTATTTTCCTTTTGTTGGTGTTTACATTATTTTTACAATACAATTTGAGTCATAATAAACTAGCGAAAAGATGGGCACTCACGTGCCCGTCCTTCTGCTCTTTTTATTGCATTAACGTTTTAAAATAGAAATATATTGGTAGATTAAAATGAGGGTATAATAAGAAGAAAATGTGTAAAAATAAACTTCGTTATTTTGATGTTAATATTCTAAAATGAGGATGTAATAGGAAGAAAATGTGCAAAAATACATTTCACTATTTTGATGTTAATATTCTGAAACAACACTTAAAAAGGAACAAAGAGAGTACTATTTATGTCCTTAAATGTAGGAGTAATTTACAAAATCACGGGTATTAAAAAAGAGTTGTTGGAATAATAAATTTGCTTGAAGATTGTGTAATTATTATTAAATTGCGCTTTTGTGCAAACAAAAAATTATTAAATTGCCCTTTTTGTATAAACGCATTGAATGTTGATTTTCATATTCCAAGACGGTTAGTAGTATGAATGAGGGGTATAATTGAAAAAAAGGTAATAAATGATCTAAAAATAATCTGTAGAAGATCTTATATTTAGGGACAAACATATTTTTTAAGTGGTTTTTTAATTTGGAACGAAGGGAGTACTTTTTTAAATAAATGATCGAGCTCAAATTGTTACTAGCTAGCTCCCAAGATGAATTGAGACAAATTGTGGGAAAAAGCCATGTTCAATTCCTAATGAATTGTTCTGAGACGAATTGTTCAGAGAACCTAAATTTAACTACCAAAATCCATTCTGCTAGGAATCAAAATGTTTTTTTTTTAGCAATAGGATTCAGAATGTTAAAAAGATAAATAATTTTCCATTGGTTGTAAAAAAAATATTTTAAAAAAAATAACGTATTAAACTTATTAACATTCATAAAAAGAAAAACTTATTAAATTCAATGAACAGTACCATATGCCATAAAAATATGCACTCATGCGGTTAGCCATCTGAAACAGTCTGTTTGAGATCAAATGGTCCAAATTTAAAGTTGTTAATTTTGAATTTTCAGAAAATAAAAATATGCTATTTTTTTTTAAATTGTATGATTTTGATCAGATGTTCACAGATCACCTAATTGCATGAGTGCACTCAATCCAAATTTATGTCCAAATGGTATTTCTGCAATAAAAAAGTGTGAGAAACATTCTCTCAAAAAGATCCACTAGGATGACCTCATTTCTAATATTGGGCAGGCATGAATATGAATACGAGTTTATTGATAAGATTGTTCAAGTCGTCTCAAGAGTGATCCAACCTTTTTCCTTATCTATTCCTAATCACCTGGTTGGGTTGGAGGCCAAAAAACAAGATGTTTTATCGCTTTTGAATGTTGGGTCTGATGATAAAGTCTATATGGTTGGAATCCACGGAATCGGTGGAATAGGGAAAACAACTCTTGCTCAGGTAGTTTATAATTCAATTGTCGATCAATTTGATGGTTCGTGTTATCTTGAAGATGTAAGAGGAAATCATGAGAAAAAAGGGTTGATACATCTTCAAAATACCCTTCTTTCTGAAATATTTGGAGAAAATAAAATTGTGGTAACAAGTTTTAACAAGGGAATTAAAGAACTTCAAGTTAGGCTGAAACAAAAGAAGGTTCTTTTGTTTCTTGACAATGTTGACAAGTTGGATCAATTACGCGCTATTGTTGGAGAACCTGGATGGTTTGGTTGTGGAAGTAGAGTTATCATTACGACCCGTGACACACAAGTGCTAAGAAGTCATGGGGTTGAAAGTACATATGAGGTGAAAGAGTTGAACAACGAAGATGCTTACGATTATCTTAGATGGAAAACTTTTGAAACTCACGAAGTTAGTTCAGGCTTTGAAGATGCTTTTAATCGTGCTTTAACCTATACTAGTGGCCTTCCATTAGCTATTGAAGTAATAGGTTCTCACTTATTTTCAAAAACTAATATAGAAGAATGGAACTCTGCACTAGATCGGTACAAAAAGATTCCTAAGCAAGAGATCTTCAAGATTCTTAAATTAAGCTTCGATGATTTGGTCCAAGATGATAAAGATGTTTTCCTTGACATAGCTTGTTTCTTCAATGGAATTAAGATGAAATATGTCGAAAAAATACTTCATGCTCACTATGGTGATGAAAAGAAAGATAACATCAATGTTTTAATTGAAAAATCTCTCATAAAGATAGGCGAGCTATCTGAATTGACATTACATGATCTGATAGAAGACATGGGAAAAGAAATTGTCAGACTAGAATCACCGTATCAGCCTGGAGAACGCAGTAGATTATGGTGTGTTAAAGACATAGTTGAAGTTTTAGAAGAAAATACGGTGAGTAAAATTGCTATGAATGATTGAACTTTTCATCTGTAACCTTGATATATATCTCTTCATTATCCATGTTACAAATTTTTCCTTTATAATTTGCAATGATACTTAAATAAGTGTATCTAAATTCTAACGTATATACATATAATTTGATTTATTTATGCTCTTTTTGTTAACAGGGAACAAGTAAAATTAGAATCATAGGTGGTATTTTCAACAACGTTGTAGTAAAATGGCATGCAGAGGCTTTTGAGAAGATGGAAACCCTTGGAACACTTATGATTAATTGTGCTTCTTTTTCTAAAAGTCCAAAACATCTTCCAAATAGTTTAAGAGTACTTATCCAAAGAGATGATCCTGCAGAAGATTCCCTATTTGAAAACATTCAAGATAAAGAATACGCGATCAGGTTAACGGAAATTTTGCATAAAGAATATCCAAATAAATATGATCCATACATTTATCGGAAGATATGTACCTCGTTCAATTGGGAAGACATTTTCAAGAAGGCAAGCGTGATGAGTTTATATACTCCTGTCTTATCTTATATTAATAAGGTCAATTTAATTAAGACCACTCATTATATTAATATGTTTATTTTGTTTTTTCTTTTTGCAGAACTTCAAGAATATAAGGCTCTTGCAGTTTCGTCACTGTCCTTCTTTGAAATCGTTACCTGATATATCAGGTCTCGAGAATTTAGAAGTTTTTTCATGTAGAGGTTGTATGAATTTAAATAACATTGATAACCCCATTGGGTTGCTGGGTAATCTTAAATTTTTGAAGATCCGAAAATGTCCGGAGCTCTATACTATTCCTATTCCATCTCTCAAACTTGCTTCATTGGAAAAACTCAGTCTTTCATATTTACCTATTAAGAGTCTTTCTCCCATATTGGATGAGTCATTGGATAAACTTAGAATATTGAATGTCAAATATTGTCCAGAGCTCGAAACTATTCCAACTCTCAAACTTGCTTCATTGGAAAAACTCAGTCTTTCAGGTTTTCTTATTGAGAGTCTTTCTCCCATGTTGGATGAGTCATTAAATAAGCTTAAAATTTTGAATGTTAAATATTGTCCAGAGCTCCAAACTATTCCACCTCTCAAGATGAATTCCCTAGAAAACCTTAGGATTTCATGCTGTGATAGTTTGGATAGTCTTACACCCATGTTGGATGGGTCTTTGGATAAACTTAAAACCTTGAGTATAGATGATTGCGCGAGTCTCAAGAATATTCCACCTCTCAAGCTTCCTTCATTGGAGACTCTGGATCTTTTAAATTTACCTAGTATTGAGAGTTTTTCACCCATTTTGGATGAGTCACTAGGTAAACTTAAATGCTTGTATATTAAAGATTGCCATAAGCTGACGAGTTTTCCGTCTGTCATGTTGCCTTCACTAGAAATCCTTGATCTTACACGTTGTCTTTTTCTCGAGAAGTTTCTACCTATGGTGAATGGGTCAATGGCTAAACTTAAAATATTGAAACTCGAAGGTTGTAAAAAGCTCAAGAATATTCCAGCTATCAATTTGGATTCCCTATATGAATTCAACCATTCAGGTTGTGAGAGTCTAGAGTTTCCACCTCCGACAAATGGAAGAGATTAATGTATTTTACTCCATTTCATTCTCTCAAGAGCACTCCCATTACTAGGTAGCTCTTTGGAAAGATTATGAACCAGTTTTTTCTTTTCTTTTCTAAGATTTGTATCTGGTTTGATTCTAATTATTATATTACAACATACGTGTTTTCTTGTTGATTGTGATTAATAATAAACTGATTAGCTAACTAATCCTCTCTAGTTGTCAACCTCTCTGTAGCTAATTTATGATAAACTAATTTTCATTACAATTTATACTGCTTTTTGATTTTGTGTGTTAATCGCATACCTGGAGTAAATGCTAACAGTTTTTGTTGTTTTTGCAGCAATCATTTCATCTGTCAAAGATGCTTCGGATTTCAAGTGTGAGAATTTTCCACACCGGTAATAAATCAATGGATGTGGGTCTTTTTGGAAAAGATCGAGATTGTGCCAGACTGGTTTTGCAAGAAGGTGGTTTCTTCTGGAGACACTATGTATCGATGGCCGGTGGGTCTTTTTTATGGATGTGAAAATTTGAGTCTGACTTAACATGAAATTTCAGCCTTCTTTGGACTATAAAAAACATAGTTCTAAATTTATTCATGGATATAATGGAACAGCAAAACTTACTAGTTTGATAGAATATCAAACTTTTGATGGCATTTGTTAGGGATGTTGTTAGCCAAAATATTTTGGCATTTACTTAAAGTAGTTTGTTATTTATTATTTTCTTTATGAGTTTCTTCTTAAAATTTGTACCATCTGCAGCGTCAAGAATGCATTAAATTTGGACTCAGTTCAGTCAAGGGTGACCAAAGGAGATGAGTGAAGGGCTTTTCTTGGTAATGCTATGCATTGAATGAACATTGTTTTGTTGGATCTTTGCACTCATATACAGCCAAGTGTGAAAAGTGCATGTTCTATATGATATGCAGTGTAATTTTGTTATTTCTATGTTTCTTTTTTACTTGTCATTTTCGTAATACAAATTTGTTTCTATTTGCTAGTCGTTTTAGAAATTCAATGCAGTATTGACTATTCTTTTGTCAATAATACCTTTAGTATTCCTTTAGGTCCACATAATATAGCAAAAATTGTTAACGATACTAATACTAATCGTTAAACAATATGCTTCCATTTTTATATACAAAGTGATTCCACGCCTAAACTGCCATAGGACAAATATGCATAATATGAATAACATTCCACTCTAGACATAAGCAAAATGAGACGATTTATCTATTTTGAAAAATCCGATTTTGATACTCACTGATTCACCTTTGAATGAACCTGGCAAATTCAAGGAGCAAGTTGCAATAACCGCTAACTTTATCCATGCATCGCACGGGTGCTTAGACTAGTTAAGTGCGTGTCAATTCTATCGTACAAAAGCCATGTAGGTCGTGCACCTTACACACAACATTCCCATCCATTGCATCTATAGGCTCATCCATTTTTATTGTAGGTCATCTGCATCTGATTCATTTATCCTTGTCCCTCTGAGTGTGATTTTCCACGATCAATGCTTAATCCAATGATATCTTGCGCCTCCACGCCATTCGGAGTTAGAGTTCCATGAATAAGAGTGTCTGCATGAAGAATATCTCACAATATGAATAATGTCAATGACGACAGTAGCATAGACGTTCTCGAAGCCGGTTATGTATTAGCCGACAACTCTGTTCCTCATAACTCCGGCATACCGCAAGCGTAAGCCAGGTTCAAATTCGATCAATCTTACAGATCGATTAACTGTAGGATATGAGAGAGTTGGTATCTATGATAGTAATGAGATGTCTTTCACATTGTTTCTAGATTTTAACTTCCAGGATGAAAATGATGGAGCAGGTCAATAACTTGATAAGCAATTAAAAACTGCAGGCATATCTTCAGATTTCAGTGCGTTTATCTAGACTTTTGTAATACATTAAGGTTTAAATTCCTTTTTGTTTTTTTTTGAATGGAAAAATATATTATATATAAAAAGGGATTAAATCCCAAGTATTACACCAAAAAGAAAATAAAAATACACCAAAACACCTATTGAAAAATCAACAACAATAAATTTTCCAACACCACCAACAGAGATAAAAGCAGCCGACGACGATATGTTACTTCAAACGATCAAATTCGCCCACCACTCAACATCCGATAAGCCGGAGGAGACATCAACAAGCCTAAAAGAACCAGCGTCAAAGAAACCAGCTCCTGATCTCGAATCAAAAGCGATCGGCCCACCAGACTTCCGACACAAATCAAAAGGCACCCTTCAACTCACGACCCACCTGAGTAGACACCTAAACCTGTCCAAACTCGGCCCACCAAAATCCTGATGCCAAATTCGAAGACGGAGAACAGGTAGAATGGCAGCACAAATCAAACCAGCTCGAACCTAAACATACCAAAACAAGCCACTAACTTAAACACCACAAGCACCACCCCAAACACCTATTCAACGCCACCCTTTGAACTATTGTACCGTCTAACTTCGCAGAGGAGAAAAATCTCAAATCATCCAGAGACTGGATCCACCACAACTGCACGACCCTTTACAGACCTAAGGGACGCCGCCGACCAAAGACCAACAACGAGGGGGAGGTTGGGAACACGCACAGAAGCTTGGACGACCAGAAAGAATGAACAGTAGCCAAAACCAGCACGGAAAAGGCACAAGCCCCTCTCCACGTACGAAACACAGAACCAAAAACAAAAGACCCAAACAAACGAACCACACAACAATGGTGACCAACCTCTCACTACAAAACTGAAGGTGCATGAATGACTGCTACCGCAAACACGGAGCGTCTACGCACCAAACCCTTTCGAGTAACATCCAGAAAAGCAAGAGATCACCAAAACGACACAAACAACCACGACACACACACAAAACACAAGAAAGCGTACGACGGTAGTGCGGAGAACAGCTCTCAACGCACCATCACCATAGATCAACAACGCGGATGAAAGAAACAGATAAAAGAAGGAGCAACACACCCAGCACAGATCTGTGGTGCCAACAGATCCGACCTTGAAACACCCAAACGAAGACAAGCAACACACCCATGCCACACACCGAAAAAGACCACGGTGGAACAGCCATCAACAGATTCGGCGGCCGCTCAACACCGGCAGTCATCCACAGATCCGGCGAGGACACACCCACGACAGACAAAACAAAGAAAATGGACGACACACAAAACACAGATCAGGACACGACATAGGCAACAGAAACACACACGGACACGACATAAGATTTGTTTTGTTCTTCACTAAGTTATTAGATTCTTTTTATTCCTATAGGAGCATTTTCATTTCAATGACAGCCCTGATAATGGCAGCATGACAATCGGCAATCTTCCTCAATCATGCAAGTTTTCTATCATTCTGCATCTTTATCTCAACAATCAACACATGTTTCTCACGCACTTCTTATGTGCTTAATATGTTTTGTTATTGGGTACGTTATCTCATTAAAATTTAGAGTGAAGGTCTAATTTGATCCTTCACAATTTTCTCACGGCTTAATTTAGTCTCGACAAAAAATAATACAAAAGTAATTCACGACATTTTCATATCAGGGAAATATTAGTCTCTATGTTGTAATGAGCCAAAGACCAATTTGTGCTCTGAATAAATTGGATTTAATCTTTGGCAAGGATTAAATTGAACCGCGAGAAAATTGCGAGGGATCAAACTGGGTCATTACTCTAAAATTTGAAAATCTCGCAGGCTGGATGGAAGAAAAAATCTCATTTCTTAGAGGCATTCTTAACTCATTCTCAAAAGTTGATAACAAAAATAATGTGTTGCAACATGCAAGTCCTATATATGCAATGTTTAGAGAATGCAGGGCCATTGGTTTCTAATGCGGTAAATCCTCTTGGATTTGTCCTTGGTAATATAAATTTCAGAGAAAGGACTCGCCACTCTTGGAAACTTAGTAGTGACTTCCATGGGAAACAAAGCAACAGAGAATAGCTCAACGATGCCAAAATGCATATGTTGTCTCTCATGAAAATTCGAAAATATCACAAGTTTGATGGTCGTAGGTAACATAAATGGTAGAACTTCTCCGGCAGGTCAGTTTTTAAGAAAAGAAAGAGAACGAATAGAGGTAATGTATTTAATATTCTAGTCATTTTTCATGATTATGTGAACCTATTTGAACTTAGTAGTGACTTTAAACGAGGGACCAAAAGTAAAGATTGAAAATTTTATAGGGACTAAAAGTTGAAGGAAAATTTTAGAAGGACTAAAACGAAAAGTTGGTATATGTATAGGGACCAAAAACATATTTAACCTTAATGATAATAATGTCATTGTTTTAGAGAAATGTGTTTGTTCAACCTACGTTAGATAACTTTTGCGATAACTTTTAAAGTGGTTAACTCATGTGATTGCATTTCATTCACGGTTTCCACCATTGAGGTATTTTATTCAAAATTTAGTACTTCATCACTGTAAACGGCAAATAGTTATGTAAAGTATAATCCAACTACAATGCATTTGATTGATATTCTTGAAAATCGTTTTTCTATTAGTCAAATGTACTTATACTTGAAAATTGATTACAGTTTTGCTTTTACTTCAAAAATTAAAAATTGTTAATTTAATTAGTTGCAGATAGAAGTTTTGGACACCTAACAATTCACGGCAAACATCCATTTTGGTCACTCAAAGTGTGATGCACCGTCATTCATAGTCTCTAAATGTATTGAAGTTACAAATTCATTCATTGTTAGTAATTTTATGGAGTAAATTGTGCAACAAAAGAAATATTCGAAGTTGTTTAAAGTCCTTTCCATTACTTTCTTATTGATTGTAAGATATAGACTTTGGATAATGCGGAATTTTCTGGTAAAAAAGTACAGGGGAATAATATGTTAGCAAAGACAAATCAAAGTGAAAATAAACTTGATTAAAACTACTACTGGCAGTGGCGGAGCCAGAGAAAAAAGCTCGGATGGGCCACTCAAATTAATTATAATATATAAACACAAATTAAAGTTGTAATAAGCATTAAGTACGAAGTTGAAATGACGAAGTTTGACTAAAAAGTTAGGGTGGATACGTAAATAATTACATATTTAACAACTACTATAAACTATGAAACTTTTTTTTTACATTATAACTCTTAACTGAGAGAATTTTTAGTTGACATGACAATATACGGAAGATTTGAAACCCGCAAATTCGAAGGTTTGTAAGCCTCCTCCGCTAACATGCCAAGTATATATAAGCATCACAAAAATCACGTATGCCACTTTTGAAAGCGCGGAAAACTATAACCGTTGAAAAATTGTTTAAAGTCTCGCAAAATAGACCTATAATTGAATTATTTAAATTTTTCGGATGGGCCATTACACCACTTTGTGGGAATTTGAATCAGTCGAAACCTAAAACCGACAAAAAATTGTATAAAATCTCGCAAAATAGACATATGGTCGTTAGTTTTTTAATTTTTCCGGGTAAGCCGTGGCCCACCCTAGCCCATGAAGGGCTCCACCACTGACTACTGGTTAATCTGATTGATTCTATATTTGACTCTGTCAAAAGAACTTCAATCACAAAAGAGGAGCTCTTGCAAAAGATAATGATGAACTGTTTAGATTTTGTTGAGATTAGTATGTTCTAATTATGTAGTACATGGTTTCTTAGCAGTAAACAATGTTACTATGTACCTGTGGGTCTTTTTCATGGATGTGAAAATTTGAGTCTGACTTAACATGAAATTTCAGCCTTCTTTGGACTATGAAATGTCACTGATTCATTCAAAGGTGAATCAGTGAGTAATTCTAAATTTATTCATGGATATAATGGAACAGTAGAACCTAACTATGTTTCAAATTTAACGTTGGGACACAACAATGTTTCCTTCTTCTTCGATGTTGCCGAGGTACTTTGTTGTTCCTGTTTCTCTTTTTGTTCCAAAAAAGTTTCATTCTCTTCAATTCCTGAAAAACACCCATTTCTATATCATTCCTTCTTTTTCCTTCTCCTCTTCTCCTTTTCAATCAAAGTTACATAATAACATTGATGTTGTTGACGCTGTTTCATTGTTCAATTGCTTGCTCCGTAAGAATCCCACTCCACCCGCCTTCGAATTCGGTAAGATTTTAGGTTCCCTTGTCAAATCCAAACATTACCACACTGTTCTTTCCCTTTTTCAAAAAATGGAACTTAAGGGAATTAATCCCGACTTGGTCACTTTCAACATCCTCATCAATTCTTTCTGTCAATTGGGTCTTATCCCTTCTGCCTTTTCTGTATTGACAAAGATTCTCAAAAAGGGTTATGAGCCGGATACCATAACATTGAATACACTCATCAAGGGTCTCTGTCTCAAAGGTCACATCCATCAAGCATTACACTTTCATGATAAGGTGATTGCGATGGGATTTCATTTGGACCAAGTTAGTTATGGAACCTTGATTAATGGGTTGTGTAAGGTAGGAGAAACAAGAGCAGCCCTTGAATTGCTACGACGAGTTGATGGAAAATTGGTTCAGCTTGATGTGGTAATGTACACTGCTATTATTGATAGTATGTGTAAAGATAAACATGTTAATGATGCTTTTGATTTATATTCTGAAATGGTTTCTAAGAGAATTTCCGCTGATATTTTCACTTACAATGCTTTAACTAGTGGCTTTTGCATTGTTGGTAAATTGAAAGATACAATTGGTTTATACAATAAAATGACATCGGAAAACATCAACCCAAATGCGTATACCTTTAATATTTTGGTTGATGCATTTTGTAAGGAAGGAAAAGTAAAAGAAGCTAAAAATGTGTTTGTTGTTATGTTAAAACAAGGATTCAAACCTAACGTTGTCACTTATAACTCTTTAATGGATGGATATTGCCTAGTTAAAGAAGTGAATAAGGCTAAGAGTATATTCAACACTATGTCTCAGAGGGGAGTGAATCCAGATATTCAGAGTTACAATATCTTGATTAATGGGTTTTGTAAGATTAAAAAGGTCGACGAAGCCATGAATCTCTTTGAAGAAATGCATTGCCAAAATATTATTCCTGATGTGGTAACTTACGGTTCTCTTATTGATGGTTTAAGAAAATCAGGGAGAATCTCATATGCTTTGCAGCTTGTCGATCGGATGTATGATAGAGGTGTACCACCTAATATAGTTACTTACAATTCTATATTAGATGCTTTATGCAAAACCCATCAGGTTGAAAAAGCAATTGGATTGTTCACGAAATTTAAAGACAAGGGTATTCAACCAAGTGTGTACACATACACTATTCTTATTGATGGATTGTGTAAAGGTGGAAGACTAAAGGATGCACGGAATATTTTTGAGGATCTTTTAGTCAAGGGTTATAATGTAACTGTCAACACATATACCGTTATGATTCAAGGGTTTTGTAGCCATGGCTTGTTTGATGAATCATTGGCTTTGCTGTCAAAAATGGAAGAAAATGGTTGCATTCCAAACGCCCTAACTTATGAAATAATCATCCGTTCTCTGTTTGATAAGTATGAAAATGATAAGGCGGAGAAACTTCTTCGTGAAATGATTACGAGAGGCTTATTGTAAGACTGAAACTAGGTAAGATGTTTTCTATTTATCTATTGTTATATTGTATTTATAAGCATAAAGAGTGCACTAAGTTATGAAAGTCACACCTAATTTTGACAAATGACATCATGGAGTGAAATTAAAAAAACTTATTTTGTTAGTATGAGGTTGCAGAAATTTTGGAATCTGCATGATGTGTACTTTTTAGATGTTTTCTTACAAGGAAAGGTGAAGAGAAGTAATGAAAGGTTAACAGTGATCTGTAAAGTTTAGGGAGGACTTGTTTTCCACCTCGAATTCCTTATGAGATGCTAGTATTTTGAAATTAACATTATACATTGCCGAAGAGATTGTTATTTATTTTTACACAATTTTCTAGTATGTGAGTACCTAGGGAGGACTGCTTTTCCCCCTCCAATACCTTATGAGATGCTAGTATTGAACTATGATAGATAGTCACTAGGTATGAGTGGATGTGCATTCTTTGATAGATTGGGCATAGAAATCACAAGCAACTTTTTTTGGGGCTGACTAAAACTATGCTCATTTTGCATTTATGGGAAAAGGTTCAACATTATCTGAGTATCATGTGTATTGAATACCTCAATTACCACAGTTATGCAGTGTTATTTTGATTTGCAAAAGGTAAGGTTGAACATGGTGCTGAATCCAAGTCTGAGCTTTAGAATGGTCTGTCATATTCTGCAGATATTCATTTCCTGAATATGGTTCCTGGTCTTTATCTTTGATGAAACATTTGTGGATCTAGTATCTTCTCTTGATATATCATAAATATGTATTATCATTTTTTGAAATATCTATTTTAGTTAATGGCCTTAGCTGCACACTTAGACTTCTAGGCCAGCAACAACTGTGATTTGATATGCGTTTTGGTGAGGTTTGCAATGTGCATCAAACCATGAAGTGTGACCATGAGAAGTTATTAATTCTTGCTTAGGCTTGCTTCTTATTCAAGTAAACTAATTCCTAGAATTCAAGAAATCTATCAGCACACAAAAGATGAATAGATTTAGAAAATAGTGTTCAAATATGGTTTTAAGAAACAACTTTAAGTCTTCACTCTTCATTTTAAGAAATCTATCCATTTTGTTTCGCTTGAATCCTCGTATTATTGATTAAGCATTTTGCATAGAAAAGTGAAGGAATCCAGAAACTAGTATATGGTTCTTCACATTTCCAGAGGGTGTGTTGATCAAGTGGCACCTATTTGAGATATTTTATCATTTTTCAGTTTCTGTTCACTGTTTCTTTCTATCACTGCCTAAAACTAAAATCCTATTATTTG
>Ga0315915_1003835_pt1 | contig 19063 bp, 9 predicted proteins | sample MpolbnodulesMG_FD_207738 | JGI IMG/M metagenome (GOLD analysis project Ga0315915, IMG submission 207738) | Medicago polymorpha root nodule microbial communities from Los Angeles, California, United States - branched nodules | ecosystem: Host-associated > Plants > Roots > Nodule | place: USA...
CAAATATCTAGATTCAGTACGAAACATCTATTCTTTTCTGTTATTACTGTATGATGACACAAATTTGGCTTCTTGCCTACTAGGATATATGTTTGGGTATTTTCCATGTTCTAGCGTTTGAATTGCATGCTATAGGTACAACATGTGATGATCAATGATTAATGTCATGAAATTTATATATCCATCAACAGATAGCTTTCTGGTATGTTACCTTATTTTTAGGTTAATGGTAAGAATCATTTAATAAATTAGTTATTTGATTTTGTTTAATATTGTAAAATCAATTGATTTAATTTTTATTGAAAAAAATAATAGTTTTTCTTTTTAGAGGATTTTGTTTGAAGGTTTTTTTTGTTGTTGAAAGGATTGAAACAATATTAGTTAATAATTTTAATTTCAAAAATAGTAGAATTTGAGCCTATTTTATCAAATGAAATTTTATATTTTTGAAGGTTCGGGACTAAATTTTATAGTAGAATTTGAGCCTATTGGATAGATCATGATGGTGTTTACAGTTAGAAATGAATAGTATAGAAGTTTGGAAAAGTATGGTTGAAAATGAATGTACAAATGAAGGTTTGAATTGTATCGGTCGCTCTAAAAAAATAACACCATAAAATTATTTTCAATGTTGGTTGATGTTGACTGCATCTGAAATCATTACACATTGATTCAAAGAGCTTTTTTTTTTTTATTGCACCGTGAGGACAAAGTTACTACTTTGTGTAGTTTCCATAGATATAACTTATGTAACAAGTTATCGATGTGGTTAGTTTTGATCTTAGTGCTCTAGTATTGCTACTCCACCATAGTTAGTATGTGATGTTCTGCTAGTATAAATGTGTAATGAACACTCTAATTGAATCAATGAAGATCATTTTTCTCATTTAATTAATTGTTAGTTTCATAGTATTTTGAAAGAGCTTCGAAATCACTATTCATATTTGAGATTGTTCCACACCTTATATTATTAAAATGCATTGAGGTTTTTTCTTATTTGAAAGAAAAATGCATTGAGGTTGTTATCGTAAAAATTCCTTTTTTTATATAAACAAATTTATTGGATAATAACCTCAATTGAAGAACATAATAATCTCAATTGAAGACACTAAGGATTAGATCACCAATCAAAGAATTTATAACTTTCTTCCCTTAGCACAAACATCCTTGAAATACAATAACATTTTGAAGTATACCATATATTAACAAATTAACACATGAATGATTTATTTAATGTTTTAGAAGCTTATATAAAATATTTAATTATTATACGACAATAGTAGAGGCCTTTAAATTAATCAATTCTCAAAGATATATAAATCTTCTTATATTATTACTTTTAGAATTCTTTTTTTCATCTAGTGAGCAGCTTACCCGTGTTAGCACTCAAGTTCTTGAAAGTAAAGTTAGATTTATCACAAAAAGGTGATTAAGACTTTCTTCTATATATCATAAAAGCCCAAAAAGAAATTTAGGGGTGGTGAAGTTCGTGAGTAGTCACAAGAAGGAATAGCACAAGACACGAGACAAATAACACTTGTGACAAAGTGAAAAAAAGAAAAAAAACATATTTTTTTTTAAAGAAAAAAAACATTTTTTTTTTAAAGAAAAAAAACATTTGATAGTATTGTATTGTATGATGAAAATTTAACCTTTCATGAACCATGAATGATGTATATGATTTATAGATTATAAATATTTCAAAAGTGAAAGGATGCAGTCTAGTCTCATGGACATGAGTTAATTAAGACCCATGTGATCGGGGATAACACAGTTGGTACTATTTAGAGTTACATATAACAAGTCCTCGACCATTAAAATGTGGACCATTTTTGCATATGAAAATGTTTCCTTTTATATGTTACAAGAATCTATATCTTAGGCATGTTGGTTTAGTGGTATTGGTGTTTGAGAGATTCATAGTTTTGTGACAATCCACAAAAACCCACTACGGCCTAAAAATGCCACTCAAGATATTATAAAAAATAAGGTGATGATTTGGCATGTACTATTTCACTTCGTCTTTTGCCCTTTCTTAGTGGGATATGATGGTGAAGAAATATATAGTACTGTACGGATGAAATTTTGTTGCATGCATATGCATGTGATCACAATAAGTGAAAGGGGAACTTGTAAACATAACACTTGTAGAAATATTCACTAAGCAAATCTACAATGGTTGTCTGTTTTTTTTTTTGTTTTTGAGAGATACAATGGTTGTCTGTTATTAGTTTAAAGATACTAATAAACTATAAAGCACAGTTAGTGCGTCAATGAATCATATATTTGAATCATATGGCACCAATTTGCCAAACAGAAAAATATTATGGAAAAACATTTATACTTCATTTATATTTTTAATTTTTTTAAATCATATTCGAGACTTGTAAGACACAAAATGTGAATATCCCTTTCAACGACATTTGAACCTTTTCAGATTTTTCTTTTCTCATAGATTTTCTGTAAATGGATCCCATAATAAAATGTGAATATCTCTCCCTTTCTTTTTTACCAACTACAAAACTTCATCCTCTTTATATTTGAATGGTCTAGGTCTTTCACATTATTTCCTCGTATTTTTCTAATTATTTTTCTTATGTCTAAAAGTACACTTGATTAGTTTTAGAAGGATGCCGTTTTTAAAAATCATAAAGAAATTAAAAACCCTCTCATATTTTTTATTTATAAAGGAAAAATGAAAGTGGACCATAATTAGCAAAGTATTCCAAATTATCTCATAGATGTGACTACTACCTTTGAGATTGTTATGCGTGTTTTAAGAGACTCTAAAGAGGTAAAAATGTCCTCGATTGATCTTTTTTTAGGCTTAGGTTATATCGATGGTGCTCGATTGGAAATGGAACATCACAACTCCAAGTGTTGGTTCAACACATGATAATTGATAAATTTTCTTTGGAGTTGTTGTTTATGAACTTTGGAAAAATAGAAATAGTCATTTGTTTAATAGGACGTCTTTGATTGGTGATCAACTTATTTGTAATGAACCATGGTAAGGAACCAAGTCAATCTCATCACATTCATATGGGTTCTTAGTCTTAGCCCTTGAGACACAACATATAGATTTCTTGGATTCCTCCACCACACGATCATTATAAGGTTAACGTTGATGTGTCATCAGGGATTTCTACTTGGGGATGTTTGATTTGAGACTAATGGTAAGTTCATTTGTGGTTTCTACAATAGAATCGATTCCTGCTCTGCTGTGTTGGAATAACTCTAAACTATTCACATTGAAATATAAACGACAAATCAGTCTGATATCATATACATTATTTTTGAGATGGATTCTCCAGTCATGGTTAATATGGTCAATTCCAGTCTGTCGTGTGTATCGTGTGATTAATCAACGTGTTGACCTACTATCAAATCTCGAGCACTCTTCTTGACATTTTTATTGTATTTTCTTTGATATTTTTCCTCTTAGTTTGAAACTTTTTTTTAGACAGACGAAATGACAATAAACATTTGAGAACTCACACACATACGAGTAAAGAAGCCAGGTTTGAAACCCTCCAATTCAGGTACTGGTGGATATATTTTTCACTTGATATATGGTATGTGGACTCTTATTTTAAAACTTCTCCTAGTTCGTAACTCCAATTCAGGTACTTGTGAGCAATCTAAGGTGTCTAAAAAAGTTGGAAAAAAATGAAGGCCCAAGAAGAAGATGAATCGGGTCGAAGAAACGAACCGGTCCACAACGCATATGACCTTACGCAAGCGCTGATTGCAAAACCTTCCTTCGTTCAATCTTCACCGTTTCGCCGACAAACAAACAAAAATAATTCATTTCTTTTTCCCTTAACCAAACTATATATAATCCCTAATTCTCTTCATTTTCATTTTCATTTTCGCTTCTCTCAACTAAGCAATCAAAAAAACAATGTCAGGATTAACGTGCAATTCTTGCAACACAGAATTCACACATGACGCTGATCAAAAGCTTCATTACAAATCTGAATGGCATCGCTACAATCTCAAACGCAAGGTTCTTTTCTTTTCTTTCTTTTTTTTTGGATAATTTATTTATAAGTTGGATATGGCTTTTAATCACAAAATTAATATGTTTTTTTTTTGTTATTTTACGCTCTAGTCTTTGAAATTAGGTTAAAGTGTGAATGTTGTTGATTTCTGTTTCAAGATTTTTCTATTGTTATGAGTTTTTTGATGGGAGCGTAAATTTGTTATCGATTAGGGTTTGATTATATATAGGGCATGTTTGGATAAACACCTTATTTTTAGCCTATAGCACTAGCACTTATCATGATAAGAGCTTATCTATAAGCTATTTTTATAGCAAAAGATAAATAACCTTGTATTGTTTTTGTATATGTTATAAGTTGTTTTTATTAGTTCTATTGGAGAACTTATGAAAATAAGTTGAAGAAGCTTATGAAAATTGCCATAAGCTCAGGGCCTGTTTAGATTGACTTATTTACTGACATAAGCACTTGTGAGACTGTTTCGAAAAACTTATGACATGTTCATTAGCTGTTTTCAGGTTATTTTCATAAATTCTCCAAGATAGGTTATGAAAACAGTTTATAGCGTATGCAAAAACAATTTAACTTCATTGTGTTTTTTGTTATCGAAAACAGTTTATAGCGTATGCAAATTAAGTTGTTTATCCAAACAGAGCCATAGTGTGGTGGGAGGTTACCAGGTTCTATGTTGATATGGTGGGAGGTGTTGCCTGTAGAGGGAAAATTTTGGTAGGATTAGGGCCCGTTTTGATTGGCGTATTTGAGCTTATCTATCGGCATAAGTTTGTGTTACTGTTTGGTAGAACTCTTGGAAACAGCTTATAAAAACAACTTATAACCTATACAAAAACAATTGAGCGTTATTTATCTTGTTTTAAAAATAGCTTATGCAAGCTTATATGTAAATGCTTATCTTGATAAGCGCTTGTGCTATAAGCTACAATTAAGCTGTTTATCCCAGCAGGCCCTTACTTTTGTAGTTGTGAAGGAGGATTTGGTAACTAATGAATGTCTTGCTTGAACTTGTTTTATATCCTGAAAATATAGAGGGCGGTGTTAATTTTTGCTTCACTTTTGAAAAATAAATAGGTGGCTGGGGTTCCTGGAGTGACAGAAGCATTGTTTCTAGCTAGACAAGCTGCACTTGCTCAAGAGAGGGATAAATCTAATGAAAGCCCTATGCTCTATAGTTGTGGCCTCTGTGGCAAGGGATACAAAAGTGAAAAGGCTCATGCCGAGCATCTTAAGTCAAGAACTCATATGATGCGGGCTTCTGAAGGAGATAGCCAGTCAGACGGGAAGGCTATAATTAAGCCACTTCCACAACGTGTTGCGAATAAGCCTCCTCCTAAAAAAGTGGTTGATAACTCTGCAGAAGATGATGACAGTGAAGATGAATGGGTGGAGGTTGATTCTGATGATGATCTGGTTGATGATGCTGCAAAGTCCTTGACAGATATGAACATGGACGAGAATGCTGAAAATGATGACATGGATGAGGATGATGATGATGGTGTGGACTTAGATCCAACCTGTTGTTTTATGTGTGATCATAAGCACAAAACAATAGAAAACTGCATGGTTCATATGCACAAGCATCATGGATTCTTCATTCCAGATGTTGAGTATTTGAAAGATCCAAAAGGACTCCTCACTTATCTTGGACTGAAGGTATAATTCTGGACCCTCTCCCAAAAAAAGAATATGTTTGGTTTGGTCTGAAAAAATACTAATATCTTTCCAATTTGTAGGTCAAAAGAGACTACTTGTGTCTGTACTGCAACGATCGGTGTCATCCTTTCAGCAGCTTGGAAGCAGTCAGGAAACACATGGTAGCGAAAAATCACTGCAAGGTGCATTATGGTGATGATGACGACGAGGAGGAAGTAGAGTTGGAAGAATTCTATGATTATACCAGCAGGTTTGTTTGGTTCATTTTATATCATTCAAATTTTCCTTTTAAAACTACCCCTATAGGATTTGCAAGGCCTATTGATACATCAGATGCAAAATATTCGTATTACTAATATTCTTTTTTATCAGTTATGTTGATGAGCAAGGGAAGCAGCTAGTTGTATCCGGTGATGCTGATAATAATATAGAACTTAGTGATGGGTCTGAGCTCGTAATCACTAAGGTGTCTGGTGACAAAAAATCAACTAGAACTCTAGGTTCCCGTGAATACTTGCGTTATTATCGTCAGAAACCTCGTCCATCACCAGCGAATAACATTGCCATTACTGCGGAATTGGCTGCAAGGTTTGTCATTTTAAAACCCGCACACTATTTTACTGTTTAATTCTGTGCTGAAACGTGTAGAGTACCACTTTAGCAAATCATTCTCACCTGGTAATATGGATGGATATCTTAATTTTTCAGGTACAGGAGCATGGGTTTGGCCACTGTCCAATCAAGGCAGCAAATTGTGAGAATGAAAGTGTTGAAGCAGATGAACAGATCAGGTGTGGAGCATATGCGTAGCAAGATGGGGATGAAGAGTAATGTAATCCGGAACCTGCCAAACAACGTCACATATTAGTCCTCATCCTCTCTTTATCGGGTCTTGCTCGCTGCTTAAATTTCAAGGGGTGCTATGTAATGTTTTTAAGCTACAAGCTTTATTTTTTTAAGTTGTTTTACTTTTCTGTCATAAGCATCCAAAAGGTACCGTTTGTGCTCAATGGAATGACATGGTATATTCCCACTGAGAGGTATTTGGATCGGTTACTTGTTTCTTTGTTTTTGATTGTGGTATCAACAGCATCGGGATGATATAACGTATTTGGTTGATGCAATTTTGCGTTGATATGTTTATCATATACTATAATTACACTGGAAAACATATACAAGTTATCTTATGATACTACGTTTTTGGTTGATGCAACTGTGGGTAGATATAATTACCATAAAATTACACTGGTAAACATATTCAAGTTATTGATTATACTGTGATAATGATGGCATCAAGTGGAAAGTATTTAGTCGTTTTGTCCAATATCTTAACTTTATATGTTATAGTGATATACTTCATAAATCTATTAGTCTGCGAGTATTGTATTCCCTTATCTGAGGATGGTTAAGAATTCTGGCCTTTTTCTCTTGATTATATATACTTGAAAGATTTGGATACAAGTGATGAAAAGTCAGCAGAAAATAAACATTTTACTAATCAATTACTATTGAGTCCATTTTCAACTTGGTGTACGAAGTACTATCTTGGATTGAATGAAGGGAGCTTAATTATGTAACAAATGCTTACTGTCAACGGGAATGCAGTAAGGAAACAATTAATAATGCAAGTATATACAAAAAGTGATAAATGTGCCTTTTGTGATTGATATGTCAATGGAATTTTGAAGCATATGTGCTTGAGACTTGTGTTGTAATTCCCTTGTGAACTCAACTTTGAAACCAAATCCATAGTTACTAAACAATGCTAAACCATAACATGACAAAAAAAGAATTAGAGTCTGAACTAGAGCTTGTTGACATCAGATTAATTTATGCAGTCAAGCATAATTGAAATTAACTATAATAAGAAATAAAAGTATAAATCATTTGCAATTTCATTAACGAGATGTCCAACAAAAAAATTGTCGAAATTGTTGTGTGATAAATATACATTGTTATTTGTTGACTAGATGTAACTTTCACTAAATTCACTGCAAATCCTCTCACAGCAATAATAAATCTTCTCCTCCACAAATCAATGGTTCTGGTTGTGGAATAATATCACATTAGCTCTTTCGACTCATTCATCCAAACACCCAAATACATGTGCAAATTATTTTAAGAGACCCTATAATAAGTTAAAAATACATAATATTTTGTTTAGAGATTACATTTTTTTAATGATGTTTATAGATTACATAAATGTTATTAAAAAAAAATTACATAAGAGAGAAAAAAATGTATTTTTCCAAGAGACTTGTTTTCACACCAATGAACCTAAAACATTGCAGGAAACATTGCAGAAAATGGAATATATGTTTTATACAAGTTTATTATTATTAAATATATTTTTTATCCCTATAAACACACCAACTTTTCATTTTAGTCTCTCAAAAAATATCTTCGACTTTTAGTTTACAAAAGTTTTTCATCTTCACTTTTGATTCATTCTTTTAAGTAAACTCATATGTAAAATTTATATTTTTGAATAAAATTTTGCAGAAAAATTTATAACATTATAAGAATTTCTCAAAAAAAATATATAATTTTTTAACAAAACATGAATTAAATATGAAGTTTTATATTTTCAGCGGTTAAAAATCATATTTAATTCATATTTCGTTAAAAAATTCTAAAGTTATTTTTACATATTCTAAACGCATAAAATAAAACCCTCGTTAGAACAAACGAAAGTCGCAGCAGGTCCGTGCGTGAAAGAAGAGATGGCAGAGAGAAGCAAAGAGCTACTTGAATTAGAGCGCAAAGGAACACCCCTTTCTTCATTAGGTATCTCCTCTATCTTCTTTCTCCAGTCCCTTTTTTTTTCGTTTTGATTTTTGCTGAATTTTGTTTTATGTTTGCAGAAACCACTCTTCTTGTTTGTGATAAATATAGCAAAAATGAATCAACCAAGAGACTCCCCACTTCCCCACTTCCTCCTAGCCAGTGTACTACTTCTACTAATTCATTCATTCCATTTCTTTATTATTCTATTCTGTGTTCATATTCAATTGTGATGAATTAATTGATTCTTGTACTGTACTCATACTCATACTCGGATCTATGAAACTTACCCTTCAAATTATGTCCTCTGTTAGTGTAAGAGACGCTTTATAGTAATTAAGTTAAACCTCTGCAGCCTTGGATTTGGATCTCAATCTGAGCCATTTATTTCTTGCCATTTGAACTTTATCTGCTCTTCAATTTATTTATGGTCTGTATCATGTAATGTCATGGTGCTTTCCGCACCTTGTCTCACGTGCTGCCCAAGTTGTACGTTAGGCTATTCATCATATAAGCTACTCATACTCGAATGCATGCAACTTACCATCAAACTATGCCCCCTGCTACTGTATGAGGCCGACCACAGTGCTTTATTGTTGATTTATCATTAAGTTAACCTCTGCCGCCTTAAATTTTGATCTTGATCGGAACCATTTCTACCCTGCCATGGAGTCCTCAAAAAGGTTCTTTGAGTTTTATGCGGTCTTCAACTTATTCCTGATTTGTAGTGTGACTAACGTAATTCTGAGTTGGCTGTATGTTAGAGACTATTCGTATAAGCAAATTAGTTTAAACTGTGAAATCGAAGTTCAAGATTGTGTATGATATTGATGATCCATTATATACTTGAACCCTTGACTTGTATATGATGAGTTTTGTTGTGTTTTCTCCACACTCTCACATGCATTTTTGTCTTTGTTTTACAATTATAGATGTATATGATTGTTGAACTTTGTAAATTATGGGTAAAGAGAAACAACAGCACAAATGTAATCGATGAAAATGAGATAATGTTACCTTTTTTCCCCAAGATTTCACTGTACTGGGTGTATAACTATCAGATTATATTGTAGTGACATGAAATTAAGTAATCATCATTTGAATATAGCAAATTCTGTAAAGACAGTTAAAAATATGAACAACAATGTTTTTACATTGACCTGAGAATACTTTGTTCATTGATACAGTATTAGGGAAGGTTAAAGACTTCTTAGGAGTGATGTCAGAAGCAAATAAGCAGCTGGAACATGATGCAAAGGTTAAAACTTGATTTCTCATTGAAGATATAATTTTTACTACATTCTCTATTTTCTTATATCTCCAATTCAAAAAAAATATAGGAACATCCAGAGAAATATGATATTGAAGGGCTAACTGGAAATGAATCTGAAGTTATTGAAATGGTCAGTCAATGTTTTATCTTTCTTTGTATATCAATAATCCTTCTACTTGTGTGTTTATGTCATATTACTTGCTTGCAAATAGTGGAATATTAAATTATTTATTTTTTCGATTTCGTCTAATGGCAGGATTTGATGCTTGGTGTTGCTGATCTTCATACACCTGAGGCTGTGGCTGCTGCAGAGTCAGCTATTTCCAATTCTCAGCCTGTGATTTCTTTGGCTGCTGATGATAGTGAAACAGATTCAGAAGAAGAAAGTAGCGCTGATGATGATGGTGGTGAAATCGACAGCAATCTTGATGACTGTGATAATGGAAACGATGGTAATAAGTCTCTGTCCATTGATCAAAAACCTACTTCTGGTAAAGATAATATCCCTGAAAAACAGAAGGGAAATCGTCGTTCCAAAAAACGTCCAGCGATAGTTGAGCTACCATGAAGCCAAAATGGTAATGAGTTAGATTAGATTCCTGTTTTGTATGAAATCATTGTGGTAATCAATATACTGAGATGTATGCAACCAGAATCACAACATTTATACATTTGGAGTTCGAATTTACTATGACTATAACTACGTTGCGAATATAAATTAAGATAATATACTGGAAATTTTCAAATCTGCTAATGTATGTATGACATCTATGTTGGAAGCACTTGGTGAAGTAACAAGCCTCCCTAATTGGTCTGTGGTGGAGTTCATTATGAATCCTTCTGCTTGTGAAGTTTTCATTCTGTCCATTTTGTATCAATGTTTGGGACTAGCTCACATTCACATAATTTCCATTTTCATTTTTTAACCATAATTTAAAGTGGGTTCCATAAGTCCATAACATTACAAGTTGTCCCTTTTTGTTGTACCAAAAAAAAAAATTCCAAGTCTGCAAGTGCAAGTAGTTCATTATTATTGAAAATATCAGTTTCAATTTTTCACTTGTACAATTTCTAGTGGATTATTTAGTGGTTAATTATCTATTTCTAAACCTTCTAAAATGCTTATTAGACGATCCAGTTTTCTCTTTAACAAACTTCACTATTGGAGCTCTATTATTATAACACCAAAACTAATGACACCTGATATGGGTGAGAAATGTCATGCTTTGAAAATATATCAGCTACTTGTCAATAATTGAAAGCTCAATTAGATTAAATAATTATCATTTTTCTTGACAATAATTCAGTTTTTACAAGATTTTTAGTTAAGGATATTGATTAGGAGCTAATCACCCGTGGTGTTTAATAACCAAATATGATCTTTCTTAGCAATCAAGTTAATTATGGTTAGGTAACCCATTGGTCACCATGTGTTTAATTTTTCTTCTAATCTTAAGAACTATATTTAAACCTTTCTTTTAATCAATTTAAGTTTGAATTTATCTTTAATCAACAAAGATTTGACTTTTCTTGTAACCTAATACACTATAGTAACTAGTAAGACATTTTTTAATAACAAAGTTAACTATAATACTCGGTGTTTAAGTAGTTATACAATACATATTTGAAGATTTATATCAAACCTCTCTTGAAAGAGATTCTTAACCTACTTCAGTTGACTGACTAATTGGAATGCCTCTGTCATTCAATGTTTTGTTGCTGAGGTTATGCTAGCTCACAAGTCACAAAGAGCACGGTGCTCCTTTCACTCTTGTTTTACTTAGTTATACTTGTCCTTCTCCAAACATATTCTTTCAAGGAATGATTGCATTGGACTTCCTTTCCATTGCTGACTTCGTTAGTAAAGTGCTTCTTTTCATAAAAGAAATTGTTGTTCAAATGTCCACTTTTTTACTGATTATATAATTTGAAGATTTTTTTCTTAACCCTCTAAGTCAGTAAAATTTGACTATAAATTGTTTCGTCTGAGAATCAAACCTAGTACTGCTAAAATAGTAAAATTTTACATAATAAAACTCGACAATTTCTTGAGTCCAACCACTTGATTATGATAATTTTAAGATTAATGCTATACATCATAATGTAAGTGAGCATTATTCTGTATAAAATTTTGATTCCATTTTTTTGAGACAGACTTCAAAAACTTAAGTCTAGTGGAATATCTCTATATTTTTGTACATTCAATGCATTTAGTATTTCACAAAACATTGAAGAAACTCAGTATTTTGATACATACTTCAAAAACTTCACAAATGGATTGAAATTTGATTCTCTTGATGATGTTCAAAATTTGTAAAAGAAAAGGGAGTTTATTCTCTCACCTCCAAGTTACTTCAAAATACTTTCATAAAAATAACAGTTGCTTTTCCGTCTAAAATTAAACATACAAACACGTGTTGGTCAAGTAAAAGGTTGCAAGATTCAGACTTGTTCAAGTAAGTCAAATTTATGCCTCTGTGCTCTAGTGTTGGTCAATAATAGTTAACCAACTTGTAATGAAGATATATATCAATACAATCACATGAAAAAGAAGGAAGAGATGTCCCAACTTTGAAAACTAATTGTAAGACACTTTTTGTTTCAAACATAAGAAAATAAGTACACAACAAAGAACCGTATTGAAAAAAATTGATTACATGGCAATTTTAAGTGACCCATTTGATACTCCATTTTTTAAATGGAAACCTCTATTTATAAGAGATGGTTACAAATAAAAGATTGTTGAAACCTAATTTTTAAATTATTTTTAAAAATTGCTCTCATCAATCTCATTAATGGAACTCTCAAATTTATTTATTTTTGACAAATGAAGAGGATCTTCACTCACTTTATAAAAGGAGCGATTGAGTGCCAAATTATCAAAACCTTTTGAACTGATATACTCACTTCTATAAGCCTAAATATAAGACAATTCTACAATTGGGACTGCAAAAATTCCAATTAGTATCAGTGTCCAATATGTAAGAATCATATTGGAACATGCACTAGACCTATTTTACAGAGGTGAGAATCATGTAAATTTTCACATATGAAACATACCAACATGCATTAGACCTATTTTAACAAACCACAATCAGTTAATAATATGTACGAGAAATTTAAGATTCTAAAATAGTCATTATTGCAAAGTATGCAGCGCAATGCTGGTGGCGAAATCACTTTGGTTGCCCATGAGTAAATAAAAGGGCAACTAATTGCTAGCATACTTTCTTCACTTAGGTTTGATAAGTGAATGTGATTTTTAAAACTAAACAAATAAAAGAAAAGGAGTATGTAACCAAATGGAAATGTCTAGTTCATAAAATCTTCCAATCAACACATTTCATTGGAAGTGCAACAGTTGATCAACATGTAACTTTTGCATGGATGAGTTGTCAAGGTGTGTTTTACTTGTCCATTCCTCATTCTGCTCTTCTTTGATCATGTTGCCTCCAAACCTAGATAATGAAACCTAGACAATGATTCATAGGTAAATTTAAAGGTAATGGTTAATGGAATAACTAGTCCACAGCACCAAAATCAAGTATTAGCATTTACCATAACACTAAGACCTTTGTACAGGAGTTGTGTTATTTTGACACACTATTTCGACATCAAATTGGATGATTAACGCAGTTAAAGTACGTGGTTAACAGATGGTTAATAAAAATAACAAGGTGTCGCAACTCATTAATCAGCTTTCAAACGCATTTAACCACGACTCTGAACGTCATTAACCAAAATTATTTGCAAGTGCATATTTGAACAGAGTCATAGTTAAGTAATATCATGTATATTTGAACACAAATTGCATGATTAGTGAATATATGTATATTTGATCACTTAAACATTGTGGTTTACAACATTCAAAGTCATGGCTAATTGTGTCAATTTGATGGTTAATGAGTTGTCACTTTGTTGTATTCATTAACCATCAATTGAACATGATTAACCACATATTTGAATTTTGCTAACCATCCAAATTGAGTCGAACTTTGATGTCAATTTTATGAGTGAAAATATCATTCCTCTTTGTACAATAACAAAAAAAAAAAAGCAATTAGGTAGACAACACATACCTAAATGTCTTGAAAACGGGACTGACGTCTCCGTGATCTGTGAATATAATTATCAAAATAATAAATCAATCATATCAAACATATCATCTCAAAATCTATGAATGCCCTAGGCATCTATATCTTCTCTATTCTATTATCTTTATGCCCGTTTTATTTTTTTTCAATAATCACAATCAAATGTGAAGTAAATATCAAGATATTAATATATAATAATAACTAGCAAATAAACATCTAAAGTCTTGTAAACATTGACAATCAGCTTAGGATTTGTTGGGGGATAGCTTCAGAAAGAAAAAAAAAGCAGCTTTACTGGTTCTAAAACTCTTATCATGGTATCAATAGAAACAATGAAAATGTTTTGCATAAGAATTCTTAAACCTATAAATTGTCAGACCTTAACAACTCAAAAAGTAATGTCGTGCGAGGTAAAAACATATAGTATTACAATACAGGAAGAGTAAATGAAGAAGAAATGGTCTATGCACCTGCGATAGTTACTGTTACGCCTTGAGGAACCACTTGTGTTAACAACCTCGAACTCAATCTCGTCTACTAAAACATCACCATAATCCCCAGATGCTATAGAACCTTCATCAGAATTTGAAGTGTCATAACTTAAACGACGATTAGCCCTTTGTGCATCACTGTTTCTAGTCCTTCTTCTATTTCTAGAACTTCTGAAGTTGTCGAAGACCTGATACAGAATACAAGAGGTCCACCAGTTTCCGTCATCTCCAGGGAAGTCATCATACTCATCTCTTCCATCATCGTCCCCATACTCAATCACGTAATCTCCCAAAACCATACCCCGCGGGATTTCCGAATGGATAGTGCTCAAAACATCTATGATCTCAGAGGATTGTTGAAAATTCTCCCAATCGAGCACTCTAGCGGGATCAATTTTTGATGGACATGCATGAGGGTGTTCAATTTGAGCATGATTTTGTAGCTCCATGTAACTTCCCATGAATTTACATTTCACCTCATCACAACAACGCTTCTTGTCATCAAGATGTGTGCGAGCTTTATCCACAACAATCCAGCCAGATACTTGGCCTCTACACAAAGGGCAAGTTAGATTGGATTGACCATCTTCATGTACCACAGGCTCATTAATTTCAACAGACGTTGCATCAGACACTGAAGAGGATGGCACGCCACAGGCAACTTTAAAACGATCCAAACAATTTGAGTGCGATTGATTTGTGTCGCAGACTAAAGCACGACACCCTTTATCATAAGATGAACACTTAAGGAGCACACAATTATGAGGAATATCCAAGCATATTGGACAAACAACATCATCCCAAACGATATTCAATTGAATATCGTCCATGTTGTTTACACTAGTTGAACTATTACTATCACAAGACATGAAACTCTTAAGAGGTCCCTTATAGCAAACTCGTATATGTACCTCAAGTCAGCGGCATGATCCTTATTATCCAAACATCAGAATGTCAATGAAAACTTGCAAATGAGTAAATCAAACTTTGTACTGTGTTTCGGAAAACCTGAAAGAATAAGAAATAAAAACAAAAATTAGTACTTAAGAATTTAAATAACTCGTAACATATAGATTCAACTACAAGCAACGCATAAAAACCATTTAGAATGTTACTTCCATCCATCACGACTTCATTTTCAGAAAAACATTATAGTCTCTTTATGGACTGAGGACTATAAATTATAAAACAAATTATATTGAGTAAAGACCCAATTTGGTCTCTCACAATTTTCTCAAGGCCCAATTTACTGCCCGAAAAAAAATAATGGCCAAATTAGTCCCTGGTATTTTCAAACTAAGGGCAAATTTGTCCCTCTGATATAATGAGCAGGGGACTAAATTGCCATCCAAAAAAAATGACAGGGACTAATTTGGATATTATTTTTTGCCAGGGACCAAATTGGGTATTTACTCAAATTCTATCTGATAAGATAGATGAATTTTCTTGTTCCTCAGTGAGATTACTATGATACACATAGAATTCAAAGTTAACAAAGGTCAACAACAGCCCTAATACCAATCGATTAACTAATAAATTGATACACAAACATGAACATAAGGTAACATAATAGCATCTAAGACATCTCATTAGTTAAATTTTACGATCAAACACTTTTTTTCATTGAGATTCTATAATGAAAATATCACCCAAACATGAAATTTTATGAAAAAATTATGACAAGAAAAATACCTATCTACATCTAATTTAACACAAAACACACAATCACAATTAGGCAAAATAATCACATATTAACACTAAACCACCTAGTTCATTGATCATAAAATGAGTAATTCAAATTAAACAACAATCCATCAATAAAAAAAATGAATTCACAACACAAGAACAACCCTTCCTCCAACATCCAAATTTCCCCCTAAAAAAAGAACCTAATTTTCAGTACTGCATAAAAATGATCAAAGTTGACCAATCCAAAATAAATAGTATTCTCCTCAAAAATCAAATAAAAACACCTAGCACATAAATTGAGCCTGACCCAGATGATAAAATCTAAAACCCAGTTAAGAAAAACAAAAAAGAAACAAACTTTGAGACAAAAAATGAATAACTACATTAAAAAAAAAAAAAAAAGAGTACAAGTACAAGTGAAGATCACAAACCTTAAACACAAGATTTGATAAGTGAAGAGATAAACATAAACCTCGTACCTATGGATTGATGTTTGGGTGAAAATGGATTATGAGGATCAGTGAAAGTGGGTGGTTCTCTCTCTCTTCTTTCCTTTTGCACTTTGCAAATGCAATTTCTTTTTCTACTATTTTTATTAATTAGAAATTAGAAAAATGAAATGAAAAAATATATATAATGGGATTAAGACATTAATACCCTTTTGTGTCCTTTTGTGTGACTTTTTTGTGAGAAAAGTTTATTCAACGGTTTCACGGGATAATTGTGGTCAATTACGTGATACTCTTATTTTCAATTTGTTTTTAGTGGTAATTAAAAATTTAAACTGAGGGGATGATGCTTCGGTTGAGAAGGTAAGATCTTCGAGTTTATTATTGAACATTTATATTCTTTTAAAAATATAAAGATGCTCGAACTCGTGATTTTTGGATTGGTTTAAAGCATGTCTTTTAAAATTAAGATCAAGCCCTTTGAGTTACTTTGATTTACAATTTTGAATCTTATTCTAATTGAGAAAATTATGTGTAATAAATAATAAATGAGTATTAATTTTGGTGTGAATGGGTGTCCAAATACTAATTTTTCAAGCAAGTAGAATTGTAATAGAATGTCGATCCTATTTATCTAATTTAAGATATTAGTTTATATAGTTGTGTACATAGCAAAATAAATTCACACAAAAAATGATGCTCATATTTTCAACCGATCAATCTAGTAAAAAAAATGCTCCACTAAACTAGTACTAGAATTTGTAAATAATACATTTCTAAATTACTGTCAATTTTTATTTTTGATGTGGTATTAATTTTTTTTAAAAATTATACTCTTTAATTAATAATATTTTTTGAAGCAGTCTAATTAATAATATTTCTTGACTAAAAAATTAAATATATTTTAATATTTTTAATCTAATATCTCTCTCTTGTATTTTTTTTAAGATCTCTCTTGTATTTATAATAATGTTAAATACGTCAATTTTTAATAAAAATATTATTTTAATTTCACTTTTTCATTTGTATATTTTTTCATTTATGTGAAATGATCACATATATTGATTATTATGGTATGGTTGAATAATAAATAAAATCAAAATTAAATGTAAATAAATAAATAAAAACATAATTTTTTTCATTGAAAATGACAGGTAAAAGAAGTCAAGGGTATCTTCCCAGAGAAAAAAAAACCAAGGATCATGTTTTTTAATAATAAAGTAATTATCTTTGCACCTAAATACAGGTTCTTGACAATATTAATTTTATGTATAAGTTTTCTTGAATTCCTTTGAAAAAACTTACATTTTTATGCTACATCAATTATTATATTTTATATTTTCTATGCAACAATAAAAAAAAATTAATTCTCTCTAAGTAATAAACTAGAAAATAAATAAATTAGCAACAAATTTAATAATATTTTTATAAAAATATTACTACTACAAATTTCTTAAATTTATTAATAAAAACAATTTTTACAGTAATTTTTTACAATAATTTTATTAGATGTGTGCTCTAAATGAAATTCTAAGAAATAGGACCATGGACATGTCTTCTAAGAGGTCACTTAATTGAGAAGAAGAATTAAAGAATTAGAACCATGGTCAATTTTATTTTTTTTTATAGTTGAATCTATTTAAGACAATTCTGTCTTACGAAAGTTTTTTTAAGACAAATATTGTATTGTATTATAAATGAATGAAAACTAAGTTATTTGATGAATTAAAGAAAGTTTAGCATGTGAATCAAAATGTCTCTTTATTGAGGAAGCGTGAATCAAAAAGTTATGAATCGATTAATTTCGAATAAAAATAGAGCCACTCTCTTTAACAATAAAAAAAAGGTGTTACGTTCTATCTCGATTATATAAGAAAAAATAATACTGTTATAAAATTTAGAACCAGTTTGTTACGGATTAAAATAAAAATGATTTTAACATAAAATAATTTAGAGATTATATTTTAGAGATTTTACGAAAAATCAGAATCTATTTTATGTTTGTTTACCGTCATAAAAATCACTTTTATTAAACAAATAATCTAGTTTGTTTGAATACAACTATATAAAAAAGATTTTTTGTTACAAAATTAGGTCAATATAGGGCCCGTTTGTAACAGTTTTTTTTTTTTATAAAAAATCACTTTTTTTAAAAAAATAATCATTTTTTTTAATATTGCATTTGTTTGTTACAGATTTTCAAAAAAATCATAATCTAAAAAAGATCTAAAAATTGCTTCAAATGAGAAGCTTATGAGCTGCTTTTTTTTTAATAGATTATTTTTAGAGGAGAGAGAAATTTGTTACGAGATTTTAACAAAAAAGATATGTTTTAAACAAACTAAAATTTCAATCATATCTTTGTTTTGCTATATATACAAAAATTAGTCTTCCTTTTTTCACAGCCTAATCGTTATTCTTCTCTCTATTCTCTAAACAAGTGAGTTCCCTCTTTTATTTTTTTGCTGCAGATCATCTAAGTTGCGAAGGTTAGCAATTCTATTATCTTTTTGATTCATTCATAATTGAACCTGTATATTTTTTTTTTTCTGTTTCTCTTTCCATTATCATATTTTTTGTGTTGTTTTTGTCTATTTTGGATGTTTTT
>Ga0315915_1003839_pt1 | contig 19054 bp, 3 predicted proteins | sample MpolbnodulesMG_FD_207738 | JGI IMG/M metagenome (GOLD analysis project Ga0315915, IMG submission 207738) | Medicago polymorpha root nodule microbial communities from Los Angeles, California, United States - branched nodules | ecosystem: Host-associated > Plants > Roots > Nodule | place: USA...
TGAGAGACGTTGAGAACTAGCCGGTACATCAGCTTGTCTTGTCTGAAGCTTTGATTCACCATTGATCTTTTGCCTGATTTGATGATTGTCCTATGAAGAACAAATTCAAAATCCATTCCACTTGTGATTAAACAACGTTTGCGAACATTACTGTTATTCTTGTCTTGATGTAGAGACAAGATGCAGAGATAGTGGTTGCAGAGACATGCGCAGAGTTAGTGGTTGTACACTTCGTACACTGTACTATGTCAACGTTCTTACGCTTCTGGTGAAGTAGCTTCTGATGATCTTTCTTCTGATGACCTTGCTTCTGATGACGTGTCTTCAGGAGCGCTTTTCTTTAGGAGCATATTCTTCAGACGCATTTTCTTCAGCGCTTTGCTCCTGTACTCATTTTGTTCTGGTGTGACATCGCATCTATCAGTGGCTAGGCATTTCTTTTATTGCTTCGGCGTCCATCAATGATCATCTATTTCAATTTTGTCATTTGGCGGGGCTCCTGCGTGCTATTCACTCTTTTCTGATGGTGATTTGGATGGCTATTGTTTGGGTTATTTGGAAGGAAAGAAACAACAAGATTTTTAATCAGAAGATTGACACCTTGGATCATTTAGTAGATAATGTTAAATTTATGTCTTTTTCTTGGCTAAAGGCATATAAGCCTACTTACGCCTTCAGTTATCATGACTGGTGGCGGCACCCTTTACCGTGTATGGGTGTACTGTTGTAGCTTTGTTTTGGTTCTGTCTTTCTTTCGGAGTGCTCTTTTATGGCACTAGACTTTTAACTGTATTTTTTGGTGAGTGCTTCTCTTTTGCACATCTCGTGCGAGATAAATCACCTTTGATGATCTGATATATTCTATTTTGACTTGTTAAAAAAAATAGTAAATGTAAATAAATATATTTATAAGTGTTCTTTGAACCTTAACTTCTTAAAATAAAATCTTCAAACTTGAGAATCTTTCCATTATTTTAAATTTATATTATCAAAAAGAAAAATGATTTACAAATAGTTTTCAATTTGCTCTTTATATGCTTTCCCTCGCGTTGAGTGCGGGTAAGAAATATTTGCAGCTTCAAATTAAAGAGTCTCACGAATAAATCATTTTCCCAAAAATAGAAGGAGTTCATCTCATCCTCCTAGTTGCGTAATGATTCTGGTACCAATTAAAAATGTAAAAGCTCTAACTTATGCAATGTATCATATCATCCCCTTGGTGGAACGTGTCATCCATTTATTATTGATTTATGCAAGTTTAATCTACTATCTTGATTATACATTTGATCTAACCAACAGAGTTGATATAGATAGGTCGGTTGGACCTACCATTTTTTGTAACTTAGTACAAATTCATACATTTTTGTCAATAGATTATATATGGATTTTTATTATAAATCCCATGAATATATGTATTAATTCAGCAATTAAAATAATTATATATTCATATGATCCAGATAAGATATAAAAAGATTATATATTCATATGATATGATCCAAATGAGATATAGGGTTAAATTTTAGAGGAATTAAAACGAAAAAATTGATATATTTATAGGGACAAAAACATATTTAACCTTATCGCTCCCTTTATAAATTATCAAAATTTAAATTAATCTCCAATTGCCAAAGTTGGCAGCACCTAGTAGTATTACAAGACTGCAAGTGTGCAACCAAATTATTAATTAAAAATCTACAACTGTTCCAACCATCAACCAGCTAATAGTAAAGTTGCATAGCTAGGATAGGAAATGCCAAAATGTGAACGTTATTGGCAAAAATGAAAAGCTTAAAACAAAATAGATCCATTGATTTTAACCCAAAGTTTTGATATTCTTTTCGTCTTAAAATGTTACACACTGTTTTGAATCCTTTTAAACAAGTCACTATTGGTCCCTTTCATTGGGTCATTTAATTTATAATGGACCCTACATAATTTTGCATGTTACGGCTGAGAAACAAATTCATTGAATAAACTTGTCCAAAAGAGGTGAGTACTGAGTACCATCAAACTTCATTTCGTACATGCATTTACCAAGTGTCACTATGCATATCTTTCTTTTTTTCTAAGTCAACAGAGACACTATGCAAATTGTCTCACCATTTCCCAGCAGACTCACGTAAGGAAGAAGTTTCATTCTGACCTTAATTCCCTACTTGACTTTGTTTGCATGACAAATTTGAAATTTTTTATTGAAGACACAAGTTGATTATCACAAGCACCTAAAATCAAAAGAAAGAATTACCTATGAATTCACCATTCCTATTTCATAAATTGTACGAGTAGGAGAAAAGAGTTTTTTTTTATAAGGCAAGAGCAAATGACATAAAAAAGAGTGATTTTTAACTAAGTTGGTACTCGACTATGATCTTTTGCCAAATGCTCATATATTATTAAAAAAAAAGGAAAAAATACATAAAAAAAACTAGGGGACATAAATCTAACCAGTTTTATCCATAAAATGTAGGTCTACCCAAACGGGTGGTATGTAAATTAAAAACAACACAAATGGATCACAACAACCTCTTAGTAGAGGTCTAGACCGTGGTGAATGGACCAACGGTCAACATGGAGCAGGTCCACATACCATCCTCTTCATGCAGAGCACAACAAGTTAAATAATCTTTCGAGCCCCAAAACAAAGACTAAATAAGACCCTTCTTTCAGCACGGGGAGGAATACTGGAAACTTTAGACCAGAATCGCAACCACCATCCAGAAACATCTGGATCAACACAACAGTTTGTCCTTTATCAGATCTCGAAGAACGACGACAACCTTGAGGATGACGAAGACGGTAGGTTGGGAATTCGAGCTAATGCTTGACCGCCGGTAAGGAAAACGTCTAATCTGACACGTCTCATTTAAGCGGGTAAACCACTGAAAACTGAAAAACAATGTATGGACAGATTGCCAACACGATACAAATCCAAGAGCTGACAACTCCCTACAACAAACAACAGCAAGTAAAACTACTATTTCGAGCCCAACAATCCCAATCAAACACATATAGTGATTAGGATAATATCACATATTGCAGTGGGACTGACGCATGTCAGCAGAATAAACCATGAAACCTGCAGCGCTCAACAACTCTAAAAAGGAAGTAGAGAATCAAAGGTGGAACAAACCAACCACGAACCAGCAATCCAGTCGCAACAAATCCAGCACCGTCAAATACCAAAAGAGAACCCAGCCACGCGCGGTGCCGGACCTCCCTTGTTCACACCAGATCTAGCCACAGCGGAACCGTGTTTTTAGAGAGCCTTCATAGCTGTGTTGAATGACAACAGAACGAATTGAAACAAAACCCATAAGAACTGACGACCCAGATGAGAGCATACATGCCATTTTCAAAGGAACCAACGAAACCAGAGGCTCCGATGAAGACAGACCCCAAAGGGGTTCAACCACCCAGAACCCAGCAACACCGCACCAAGAGGCGACGACAGATCTGGAAGGTTTGGTAGTGCGGAGGGCAAACCGCCACTCATCGCACCACCGCAGTAAAGAGCTACATCTTACCGGCCTGTTTGGATTAAAGAGGAAGGGGAAAGAGAACAAAGAAGGTGGTTAGATTAGGCGATGGAAGGGCTGGTGGCGGCTACAGGAGAAAAGAGTTCTTAAAATTACAAACAAAATGAAAATATCTTTGCACTTTTAACAAGCTTTTTACCTTATAAAAAGGTCATTTGTTACGAATTAAAAAAATTGTAATATTCAATAATTAATTTAGATATAAACATGAAATAAATTGGAGCTATACTCCCTTAAAAAAATTAGCTATATTTTTATTTGTTACAAAATAAAAAAAAATCACTTTTAAGAAACAAACATTTATTGAAAATGATGTTTAAAAGAAGTTACAACAACTTTTTTATTTCCTTAAAAAAAACAACTTTTTTTATAAAATTTATAAAAACAGTTGAAATTATTTAAAGTCTTTTTAAATAAAAAACAGTAACAAACAGATACTAATATCATAGATAAAATGAATATCAAATTTGTTAATTTCACAAATCAATTTTTTTCATTTGACAATTACTTATAAGAATGATGGAAATTTCTATGATCACACCTTCATTTCTGATTGGACAGTCCCGTTTTTCCTTTTAAAACCAATTAATTTTTTAAAAAAATGAATAAAGTTGAAGAATATATTAAAACAACATTAACCCACTCTTGTTGGCCTGATGGTATTGGCTTGTGACCTAGTGTGCTCCTCCTTGAGGTCTCAGGTTCGATTCTCTCTGGTGTCAATTTGGGTGAGCTAATTTATCTTCTTCAAAACAACATTAAATTACATTTTTTTTGATAAATAGAGAGAAATTTCACTAACCAAAACATTTATTGCAAACTACATGGAAACGAAAAACCAAAAAATAAAGAGACCTGAACACCGCTTTAAACACATGAACAACTAAAGGTCTTACAAACTTAAAATCAGGTACTTCGGCTTCTTAGATTGCAATCCTCTAATGTAAACAACTGCTTAATGCAAATTCTGAAATCGTCTACCATTTCTCTCATTTAAAATCAAATATCGAGTCACACTCAACAATTATGCTCGATTGATGCATGTCATTGTTCATGTCGTATTATCTCTAAACACATTGCATTATTAATTACCGGTTGCTAGTGTTGATACTTATCTCAGTCTATTACAAAATATATGTTTAAACAACATCAGAATACTCACAATTGAAGAAGAGATGAGAATGATTTTCATTCTCTTTTTCACACAAAATAGACAATTGGTCAGGGTGTATAGCAACTTTGTTCAATCTAGCATGTATAGATAACTAATTAACAAGCAAACATCTTGAAGGAGCTGGTTATCGCAAATCATTTTCCTCCAAATAACTTATAAAATATTTATTTTAGTTTAATTTATTTTATTTGTTTTAAGATTTGAATTTGAAAATAGGATTAGATTAATAAAATATTTATTTTAGTTTAATTTATTTAATGTGTTTTAAGATTTGAATTTGAAAATAAGATTAGATTATTAAGAAGAAATTTATAATAGAAAAATATCCAACTAAAAGAAAGTTAATTAGCTTTCTGATTTACCATTATTTTGGAGTAGATTTAGATTTAGATTTAAATTTAAATTTATATTTAAAAAAAATTGAGTTGCGAAATATAATTTTGCTCAAAATAAAGTCTACCCAAAAAGTTGTTAACTTTGAATTTCAAAGTCGACTTTATTTAATGGTAGAGATGTTTTATTTTAAGGTCATGTTAACTTGTGCCCTTAGAGCACAAGTTAAAGAGCTTAAAATAGAAATTAAAAATAAATTTTATATTAAAAGTATAACTTTTGCAACTTTTAAGGCATTGAATGCACAAGTTTCAAGAAAAATCTTCTACATTTGCCTTTTTAACTTATGCCCCAAGTGCATAAGTTAACATTTTCCTTTGTTTTATATTTAAATGAACCTAAATTTTTGGATAGTCATTGCATACAACGTTCCATTTAATGACATTGATAATTAATAACAAATTTTAGCAGGGCAAAAATAAATGGACCCAGGGGCGGTGGCACCCCCACCTAGCCTGGGCTCAGCAGCTACTTTCTTTGTATCAAGTCCAACCAAATAGCCCTTTTTTCTACTTAAAAAAGTTTAAAAATTGGGCAAAATTTGAAAATTCTCACACGCAAAGAGGTCTCGGAATGGGCATTTACCTCTTAATTTTATTTAACACACTATTGGCAGATTCATCTCTCTTATTTTGAATGGTTAATTGTTCAAATTGACCATATAAAATTAAAAAACATATATTCTAGCATTGTAATTCGAGTTTCTTCTTATTTTTGACCCTATAATATACACATAGTATAAAAATGTGACATAGAGGTTGAATTTTTTCATTATTTTTTTCATACATGTTTAGCACGTTAAAATATAGCTTTACACAAAAAATTAAATTTTTTCGACTAGGGACAAATTAATTATGAATTTTTATTCCCATAATTATGAATTTCTTAAACAATTTATAATTAACTTGTATCTCGTTTAAAAATTACAAAATTTCATTATGAAGGTTCTTATCATGTTCTAGTCATGCCTACAAAATTAGGGAACTAAATTTGACCTGTGAGTATACGCTTACTCGGAACAAAATTTCAATTTTGCACGTTTTGGTTGAAAAATCAAAATAAATTGAAACGACTTCGAAATGCTATGAAACTTTACAGATCCTTTTTATGTATTCTTATAGATGTCTCTGCAAACAATGAGCTCAAAATTTGATTTATAGATCGAGATTTCCGTTGTTTTGTTTTTTGAGTTTTTGACACTTTAAAAATTCATAATTAATTTGTCGTTTGTCGAAAATTTATAATATCTTGCGTAAAGCCATGTTTTAACGTTCTTGTCACGCCTTATTGTGTGATAAAATTTTGCCCAGACTCTATAAATTTTCTGGTCTGCCACTGAATGGACCGAAAATCATAAGCACTAATTTTGAAAAGGACATTTTATCTTAATTTAGAATTACAATTCAAATTTGACCACTACAATATTATAGAACATTTCATTTTTATTTTATCAAGTAGTATAGTGACTAAATTTATACATTTTAAACATAAAAAAATAGGCATTGAGATTCGAACATGACCCATGTAAATAATGTTTTTGGTAGCCGTCACTTGAACTACATTTATGGGACAAACATTTCATATTTTTATTATTGATGGTTAATAGTTAAAAATGTTTAATGAGAATTTATTTATTTTTTGACAAAAAATATTTAATGAGAATTAATAGTAGGTTGTATTAGGGCCAAAATAAATGGACAAAAAACCAAACTAGAATTACAATTAAAACTCTATTTTAGAACATTTCATATTTTATAAGTGACAGCTAATGACAGTCAATGGTGAAAAAATAATAATGAAATTGATAATAAATTACATTAAGGCATAAATGGAGAAAAAACCAAACAAGAATACAATTAAAATCTGACAACTGCAATATATTTTTTTATGACCACTACAGTATTGTATAACATTGTATAGTATTATTTTTTTTTGACAAATAACATTGTATAGTATATTTTTATTAATGACAATTTTTTGACAACTAATGACAGTTAACAGTTTAAAAAAAAAAATGAGGGTTAATATTAATAATATGTTATATTAAGGCAAAAATAAATGGTTGAAAAATCAAAATTAATAAAGTAAAGTCCATAAAAAGCTAAACAAAAATATTGAATACCCCCAACCAAATACCAATGTTGTTCTTCTCAATGTTCATGTACCGGTCAATATCAAGTACAAATATGGTGAACATCCTTGTAAGGCAAAGGTTATTCAACAACCTCCTCAACGGCCCAATTTCATAAAAAAGGTAAAAAATCAAAATTAATTAAATATTAAAGACCCAAAACAAAAAGAAGAGAAATATAAAGAGTGGTTTTGGTTTTTTGTGAAAGTGGTATTTGCTGAGGTGGTTGGACTAAGAAAGAAAGAAAGAAAGAAAGAAAGAAAGAAAGTGAGTGTGTTACATTAAAAAATCCGGTTTTAAGGAAGTATACATTGCATTCTAAAATCTTGCAGTGTAACATTGTACTTATTCTGTGGACGACACCTAAGATCTTTTTCCTATTTCCAACATATAAAAACCATTTGTTGGTTTCACGACAATATTTTCAATTTACGTGACATATTCATACATTTTCTCAATACAGAAACTAAATTAACTCTTCTTCCTTTTCTGCATTTTTTTGCTCCTTAAGGAGTTTTTTTGGCATCAATGTTCTTGACCCTTTTCTCTGTTATATACCTCTCTTTCTTGTTCATTATTCTTGTCTCTTCTCTTTTTGATATTCACCTTATACTTGGAGTTGTTGAATTCTGTTTCTTGTGCTCATGCCTGGCCGTGTCAATCAGAGTGGTAACTTTACTTCATCTCTTTTTCTTTCTATTTCAATTGTCTTTTAATGTTTTACTCTTGCTTTGTGTTTCTTGTGATTAGATTAATTGCTCTTTTTTTTCTGCATGTATTCTTGTTTGATTCTTCAATTTTTAAGTTTTCAAGTTTTTGGTTTTAATTGATCCTAGGATTATAGCATAACATAACAGAGTGTTTTTTCTTTCTTTCTTTCTTTCTATGGATGTTATATATATATATATATATATCTTAGGGCATGCTTAGGAGAAACACTCTTATCTTATAGCTTGTTGTTGCCAATTGCAATAAGGATCCTTAGTAAGAATAACAAAGAAAATATTGGATCTAGTACTAGTTGTGATTTCTTTAAGAACAAAGAAGTTAATTTTATTTTTTTTGGTTTGAAAAAAGAACCCTTTTTATTTTCTTTGGTGAAATGGAATGAAATGAACATGCATGTGCTAGATTGCAAGTGATAGATATTATGTTGTGTGTGATGTACAAGATAGATGGTGAGTTTTGTTTCTAGGGTATCTTATTGTAACAATCATGTGTGTGTGACTGATTTAGATTGTGTGAATGACTTTTTCAGGTAATGATGAACTGCATCCTGGGGGTAGGGTGTACACTATTAGTTCCAATGTTGATGTGCACTGCTCTCCTACGAAGCGAACTCGAATCAGTGCCCCATTTACCTTTGGATCTCTTCAGCAAGCTCTTGAGCACGGGCAAGATCTTAAGCCTACCATTGAGATCCTTCCGGACGAATGTCTCTTTGAGATATTCAGACGCCTTCCAAGTGGCAAAGAGAGAAGCTCAGGTGCCTGTGTATCAAAAAGGTGGCTTATGCTTATGAGCAGTATTTGCAAAGATAACATTAAATCTGGTGTAGAAACAATCTCTTCAGATGAGATTGATGAAGATGCTGAAGGTGATGGCTACCTTACAAGGCGTTTGGAAGGGAGGAAAGCCACTGATGTAAGGCTTGCTGCTATTGCTGTTGGGACTGGTTGCCGTGGTGGACTTGGAAAGCTATCTATCAGAGGAAACAACTCGACTCGAGGTGTCACAGACCATGGTCTCTCAGCAGTTGCTCATGGTTGCCCTTCTCTCAGATCACTTTCACTGTGGAATGTGTCTTCCATTGGCGATAAGGGCCTTTGTGAGATTGCAAAAGGATGTAATATGTTGGAGACGCTCGACTTAAGCCATTCTTCGTCGATCACCAACAAGGGTTTGATTGCAATAGCTGAAGGTTGCCCTAACTTGACAACCTTAAACATCGAATCATGCTCTATGATTGGAAATGAGGGTCTGCAAGCTGTTGCAAAGTTATGTCCCAAGTTACATTCAATCTGTATCAAGGATTGTCCTCTTGTTGGAGATCATGGTGTGTCTAGTTTGCTATCATCGGCTTCCAACTTGTCAAAGGTAAAGCTTCAGATTTTGAATATTACTGATTTTTCTCTGGCTGTTATTGGCCATTATGGAAAGGCAGTAACGAATCTGGTTCTAAGTGGTCTTCAAAATGTAAGCGAAAGAGGGTTTTGCGTCATGGGAGTTGCTCAAGGTCTAGAGAAATTGATGTCACTAACTATTACTTCATGCCAAGGGGTAACCGATGCGAGCATCGAAGCCATGGGTAAAGGTTTCCCAAACCTGAAGCAGATGTGCCTTCGCAGGTGTAGCTTGGTATCCGACTTTGGATTGGTAGCATTTGCCAAATGCACAAGATCTCTCCAGAGCTTGCAGTTGGAAGAGTGTAACAGATTCACCCAATGTGGGATTTTCCATGCCCTTTCAAACATCAAAACGAAGTTGAAATCATTTACACTTGTGAAGTGTATGGGAATTAAAGACATTGATGTGGAAGTATCTATGCTTTCACCTTGCAAGTCTCTTCGATCTTTAACCATTCAAAACTGCCCTGGTTTCGGCACTGCTAGCATGGCTGTGGTCGGGAAATTGTGTCCCCAACTTCAGCATGTTGATCTGACTGGACTTTGCGGCATAACTGACGCTGGCCTTCTCCCTCTTTTGGAGAATTGTGAGGCTGGACTTGTCAAGGTGAACCTTACAGGTTGCTGGAACTTGACAGATTACATAGTTTCCGAGTTGGCCAGGCTACATGGTGGAACTCTCGAAATACTAAATCTCGATGGATGCCAGAATATTACTGATGCAAGTTTGGTTGCAGTTGCAGACGACTGCCTCCTGTTGAATGATCTAGACATCTCAAAGTGTGCAATCACTGATGCAGGCATAGCCGTTCTCTCTCGTGCTGATCATCTTAGTTTGCGAGTGCTCTCTATGTCTGACTGTTCAGGTATATCGAACAAGTGTGTGCCTTTCCTGGTGAAATTAGGCCAGGCCTTGTCGGGATTGAATATTAAAAATTGCAATACAATTGACAGCAATGCAATTGAGTTTCTCGTGGAGAATTTATGGAGATGTGATATTCTGGCCTAATCGTGATGGAACTGCTGAATAAGGAAATGATAATGGATTACTTATCAAGTTATTAATAATGAAGCAGCAGATGGTAACATTCAGCATACTTTTTTTTGGCTGATATGACTATCAAGTGTGGATTTGCGGCGCGGTTTGTTTACTCGGTTGTTTTCCAAGGAGTTTTGGTTTGTTCCCTTACTAGCCCTTTTTTGCAAGCATTTTTAATACACAAATGCTTGTTTATTACAACCCCTTTTGGCTATAGTTCCATGAGAATACAGTTACTGAGTCTTGGTTGATGGTATCCACTCTAGATCGCACATTGCCTGGGTTTTACTTTGTATCACTGAAATGTTATATTCTGTTTGTTGTAGGTTTATTTTCATGTATTTTTTCATTTTTTTCAATTGTAATAACAATCAAGCGTGTTAAAACGCCTAAATTCTGAATAAAGAGTTAGCTTATTTTGATCATGTTTCTCTGTTATTTTGTAATTCAATTTTAATAAGGCTTGGTAATGTCATGCTCAAGGGCTTTCGTTTGGTCTGCCACAACAACCCATGTTTTGGGTTGTTTTCTTTTAAATCAGTCTTTGTTCTTGCAGGTTTCTCTTGCTTATGAACTGTACTATTTTGTTCCGTAATCATGTTATTGGTGAGAAGTATCCACCGATTTTGGTCAATGGTTAATCTCCTAGATCAACCATGGCTAACTACCTTATGTAGGATATCCCCTCTCAACCATATTTTTTCAATCTTATGAATGGTACTCTGCAGACTACTTTGGCTATTCTATGTTGATGGACCTTGAATGGTTTTCAATTAGCCATATTCGCAATAGTTCCTTTCGTAAAATTATATTTCTTTTAAGGTAAAAAATAAAAAAAAATATTGAATGAATCACCATTTTAGCTCTTGAAATTATTGGGGTATATAATTTGGTCTTCTACTCCTTGAAATGAAAAGCTGTCAATCAATTCAGTCTATGTGTTATCTAATACGTGTATCTAGTTGATTATTTTGATAAATCAGTAGTATTTTGAGTATGTCATGGTTTCATATATTGAATGCATCTACATCACATGTTGAACAGTTTTTGTTTTTAATCAATATATACAAGTTAACTTCACTTGCTTAATTTGTTTTGTAGGATATAAAACCCAAATTTTAAGGTATGATGATGGTCACCAATTCTCACGTTTTCAATATGAAATGTTGATACTAAACGCTCCCTCTGGGCTCTGGTCTTAAATATGAACAAAAGTCAAAAATGTATTTGGCCAAATTTAAACCGAATATAGGTTGACTTTTGCTTATATTTAAAACAAGACGGTATGCTGTGATATAACATGGTGAATTTTTTGTATGCCTACCTTTTTTCGCTTACAAAAGAATTGGCTTTTTTATTCCCTTGGTTCACATTTTGTTGATCTGTTTGTGAAGGATGTTTGCAGACAAGGTTGCAGCAACTGGGTTTTATGTGGTGGTTCCTGACTTCTTCAACAGCGATCCCTATGATCCTGAGAATGTTGACAGATCTATACTTGTTTGGAGTAAAGACCATCAACCAGTTAGTACTTTTATAATGATAGTTCTTGCTTCAATTTTTTATATGGAACTTCGATAACTCTGATCTTAGATTATGATTAAGAGTTATTGTGTAAAGTTATTGTGCCTTCCACTCGGTTTGGATTTGTTGATTGAATATCATGGATTGTTTTAATTCCAATGTACAAAAATTGTGTTTTGTATGTAAATATTAATACATAATTTTCTGGTACTTGCATGTATTATATTCATAGGAGAAAGGTTTTGAAATTTCACAACTTATAACTGAAGACTTAAAAAGTAAAGGTGTTTCTACTGTTGGAGCTGCTGGATTTTGTTGGGGTGGTGACTGGTGAGTGCCTTTCACTTGTTTGGTTTTCTTACCCTCCTATGTGTATAAAGCAGTTTAAATACAACTAACTTATAGTATTATAAACTCAAAGAAAGTATTATGTTTTATTCTTTCTATCAGCTAAGAGTGTGTGTGAACTTGGAAAATCAAAACTCATTCAAGCTGTTGTGTTAGCACATCCATCATCTATCACAGTAGTCTGGTTCTAAACATTTAGTTGAACTTCTATTGTTTTGTATTTGTGAGATACATACATTAGAAATGCTTGTACTTTTGTATTTTGATGACTAATGTCATTGATTGAATTCTCTAATAGAAGACTAAATTGATTGACCAACTCAACATTAATTGACGGTCTTCAATGTCTAATGCTACTAGATTGATTTAGAAGACCAAATTGTTTGTTCTAATCTTTCAAGTATTTTGATGAATGACTCTAAATTTGTTTCCAAAAGTTATGTAATACTACGAATTAAAGCTGTATCATATAATGCATGCTGAGTAGGTGGAAACAATTTGTCATGTCTATTTTCTTCAACTTCTCCTAGAGTTGAATTAAATTGTCCTTGTTACGATCTAGTGTTGGATTTTGAGGACGGTTTATGTAGATGTTTGAGTTTGATCTCATGTTTTCAACCTTTCTGTCTCTTGGAGTGTGTGTGGCCACTAGTCACTAGACCATTGCACTTTTAACCCCTTAGTTTCTCAATTGTGTGGTTTTGAACCTCCAAGTCCCCCCACACGGCTAAATTATACTAACGTGACATTTTTATTTAACGAAAATTGATAATGCGAATCAGTAAGAAGGTAAGCTAGAAGGTTAAAATCGCTCAATTGAGAAATCAAAGGGCCAAAATGACTCAATTAAAACTAATGGGGTTTAAGACTGCACAATTGAAAAACCAGGGGGTCAAAAGTGTCACTAAGCCTAAAAATATGATGGTGTTGAAGTGAGGTGAATGAATTCACCTTCACTCATGAATGATAATAGCACTATGAGAACATGAGCATTGACTTTCCCTACCCCACGTCACAGCCACTCTTTCAATGATGAGAAAGGCATCATCATTCATCACAGCCCCATTCATGTTCTTGGTGACCAAGGTCATAGATGCTCATGTCAGTGTTGGAACTTGGGATAGTTGCCCATACTCTACAAAGGAAAATTTGTTTCAGAGTTTACAAAAATAAAAAGGACAAAGTTACACAAGTAGTGATGTAAACTGTAAAATGTAAAGTATAGAGAAATACTCAAGCATGGAGGATCAAAATAGCATGACAAAATTATGGCAAAACAGTTTTTACTTTTTTTCTGTGCAAGATATGCAAGTGTTAAGAAAATCTGACTGTTGAAAAAAAGGATATTTATTGCATTGTAAACTGTTCATAATATATTTGCACAGATGTGACTCTAAAACATATTCCTCATAGATTTCTATGTGTTTTCGATTCAATCATGTTAAAATGTTTGTAGTGATCACATTCAGATTATATAGTCTGGACATTTCAAAATCCCAATTTGGACTATAAAATTTGAACTTTGTCTTTACAGAAAAAATGGCAAATTTTATGAAATTGTTTGCAATGTCTCATATATGGGTACTCCTATTGATCCCTGCTAATTAGACATATGAGATTACACCTTCAATTGTGGATCGTATTGATGTGAAGTCCGACGTTGCACCTTCTGTTGCGTATCCTTCCGAAAATGCCAAAGTCAAGGTTCCACTACTAGCCGGGAATCCTTCTGGCAATGTCAAAGTTGAGGTTGCACCTCAAGCTACGTCTTGTATTGATCGATCGTGCATACAATTCACAATTGCGTCTTGTAAAACTAGTGGTTGACATGAGTTCGACATGAAATAGAAAAGTTAGGATTTATTGTTGTTATTTAAAAAATTAGATGCTGGAAAAAGTGAAGGAAAAAAAAACAATTTGTTGTGTTAAGATGTGAAAATGGAGGTTCATGAAAGAATAATTTAATCTATTTAAATTATTCTGATTCATGTTAAATTATATATTGTGTAAACTTGCAGAAGTTAAGAAGTTAAAAGAAATACATTTCTGATTAAAAAAAAAGTAGTACATTTATCTTAGAACTTATGGACGTTATATTAAATACATTATCTTAGAAGTTGAAGATGCCGAGCTTGAAAAGTTCATCAATGGCGGAATGGTTAGTGTTGTTTATTTTTTTTTGGTTTTTGGAGTGTTTTTTCTGATTGTTGAAATCAGAACGTACATGTGGCGCGTAAAGCTGTAAATAACCATTAATTAGAATTATTGAGTGAGATACTAGCTCAGAATGGAGGATCAAAATTTGTTCTAGAGTATAGAATTGATTTCGACCTATTTGAATGTTTTAAAGTAGAATTTACTCTACTTAAAGCTAGATATTGTACTTTTTGAATATGTAACCTTAAATTTATAGTTCAATTCACTTTTACTTAAATATATCCAAACATAAATAACCTACATTCAACTTATTTTTAGTCAAAATCAATTTGTTTAGAATCAATTCTCGGCTACCATATACAACCTGTGGAGAAGGATTGGCGTGACCGTGTTTTTTCTAAGGTTTATCAAAATGCAGCGGTGCACAACAAACAAACATTGCAAGCAAGAACTTCTAGTTTTCACGGACACTAGGGTATTATTAATTTTTCTTGTTGGAGGCATCATGAGTATAGACCATAGCCACATGACCGAACAAACATGTTTAGAGACATAAAACAAACTATGGAATGACATTTTTTAAAATGTTAATTTCTTTTTCAACTTTCATGCATCATTTCTTAAAGCTCTATGATTGGTTTGGATTTTAAAATTCGAGTTTGCATCTTTTACACAGATGAGTTTTAAAATTTGAACAAATCGTAAGGCTTTGGAAAAAACGACGAAGATTGAAAGAGGAACATTTTTCTAAAACAAAGAATTAATAACATGAGATTTATAAAAAGAAATTGCCAGGCTTAAGATTTAATTCTGACTCAAGGAGAATATTATGAGATAGAGTGAATTCTAAAATTTATATTTCCTGCTATTATTTTGATGAGTCGTATAATACAATTTATTTTTCATAAAGTAAAATATAAAATCAATGTCTCACCAAGTATCATATTTATTTTTGCTTATAATATGGAACGGAGGGAGTATAGAGTGTGAGTGACCTTTCAATGATCTTCTCAATCCTCCAATATATGTTTATTTTGATAAGGCGGCTTGAAGAGAAATAATAGAATTTGAGAGGTAAGAAGGTTATATAACTTCCTTAAAAAGTAGGTTATGGAACTCTCTTCACTAACCAAAAATGACAAATATAACTTCCAATTGTAATTAAAAAAAAACTTGTTTTTTCTTTAAATATGTTACTAGAAAAATGTTTTGAAACCAAAAGTCGATGATTTTTTATATAGAAACTAAAACTGAAAGTTGATAATTTTATACGGACTATATATGTATTCAGCATTTAAGGTGGTACAAAAGTGGTACTGTGTCTTGGAATCATGTCCTCCGATGCTAATCAAGTGGCGGATGGTTTAACCAAACATGGTCTATGTCGACTCTTCAAGTAGAACTTTTTATTTTATGTCTTTATTCATTGTGAATGTGATGTTTATTTATGCTTCCATAGTTGCGTTCTTGCGTTATTTTTACCGTATTTTAGCTTTTAGCCCGCATTTGTCGCCCCGAAAATATTGGCACGCGCAACTACTCATGGGAAATTTAATCCTTGTTGAGTTATATTCTAAAAAAATATATTAAAAAAGTAGAATTTTTTTTTAAAGAAGTTAAATTAGCTCACCTAAATTGACATTAGAGAGAATCAAATTTGAGACCTTCAGGAGGAGCACGCACCCTAATCTCAAGTCAATACCACCAGACCAACGTCCCAAAGGGGATAAAAAGTAAAAAAGGTAGAAATTATTAATAATAAAAGTGTCATCAATCATGAAATTTGAACACTTCGTTGAGGGGATTTGTTGGGTTATAATTGAGAGGGTTATGGTAACGAGTGCCCTTAGGGTACCGATTAAGAAAACTAAAAGTAGCATGTTTGCATTGAAATCAACAACTTTTTTCTTTTAATGAAAATCAACAACTTTTTGACCTTTTTTTCTTCTAAGGAAACAACTTTTTGACTTTTAAAATGTCAAATTCACAACTTTTCACCATTTTTCATTATTATTTTTCTATTTTTGTTTTCTTAACCAATATCCTAAACCAATATCCTAAGGACATTTTAACATTTCCTAATTGAAACATGGGTTGAATTGCTACCCAAAAAAGAAAGAAAAAAAACGATGCTTGCATAGTACCCATTTAAATAGCTTCCAATCACAGACCAAAACACCATTATCTCCCTCACGACCCTTTTCCTTTAATACCACCGGTCCTGCTGCTGCAGTCCACCGCCGAACCGTCGGCCGTCGCTTCCTCTCCTCTCCTCTCCTCTCTCAGTCGGTCAGCCAGCTCTTCTCCTCTTCTCTTTTAGGTCAGTTTTGAACTCAAATTACTTGATAGTAGCAGCAGTAAGAGCAATTGAAATTGAAATTGAATTAAGATAGTGATTGCAGTACTTAAATTGAAATTGATTTTAACTTTTAGGGTTTGGTTACTGAAATTGATTTTACATTGTTTCAAGTTGAAATTGAAATTGAATTTTAGGTTATAGGAAGATGTTTGTGTTAGATTTTACTTACTTTTGTCCATTTAACCTCTTTGGCATATACACAATCTTGAGTTTATGAGTACAAAAGTCTCGTTATTTAATCATTCTGTTAGAATTGATTTCTTGAGGATTTAGCTATCTGTTTTTGACTGATGCATGAGTTTTAGTTAGAATTAATTTCTTGAGTATTTACTTGTTTATTTTGTTAGTCTATGTAAATGGTGATCAGAACAGTATATTTTGTTGGCTATATAAATGTTTTTGAGTGCCACTGCGAGTGTATAATATGATCAATCATTTTCTTTATTTAGTCCTTATGTATTATTTTTTTTCTCATAGCCATACAAAGATAGAAATGAGTAAAAAAACTCTAGGGAGTAAAAGAGGTTGCATAAGAGGCAAGCAGGGAAAAACTAACCATTCTCAGTCACTCTAACACCTGAAGGTAAAGTAGAACATCTCAGTATATGGATTTTGGGATAGACTCCAAACGAGTGTGGTGGATAGTCTATATATCAAGAGATCTAACGTCTCATATCTCGAAGCTATTATCACTGATTGTAGATGTACTTTAGCTACTAATCTTGCAAACTCTCATGTTAAGTTCATTAGGAGACAAACAAATGAAGTTGTCCACAATCTTATAGAATGTCTCCATATATAGTTAGTTTCCATATTTTTATCAATATTCCAACATGTATCCAACCTATTATTTTGAATGAAACGCGTTAAACTCATTATCGTCAATTTTTCTAAAATTAATTATTACTTGAAATTCAAAAATGATATAAAATTATTGTGCGAATTAAAAACTCGAATAAAATAATTTTTTATTTTTTATTTTGTCCGAATTTACCTATTAGCAAATCCAGTGGGGTGTGATTTTAAAATAGGGTAGGAACGATGCAAAATAATGAAAGCCCAATTGTATATTTCGAAATGGAAACATACAAATTAAAACCCTAACCCTAATTCTAATTCTTTCATTTCAATCAGAAGCAGAAAAGAATGACGCAGAAATCGAAACTTTTCAAGGGCCAAACTAAGAAGAAATCGATTCCAGCTAATCGTCATGGCAAACTACCTCAAACTCGCAAAGGTAAATTCTTTTGCCATTAATTTTTTTTTTTTTGTTGTTGAAATTTTTAGCACAATTTTCTGTAATGAAATTGTAAACTTTTCTTTACAGGGAAGAGATTTGTGAAGCCAACGAAAGTTACAAAGGATATGGATGCTGATCGTGTAAGTTCCTTTTGCTTTTCTCTAATTTTCTGTAATAATTTGTAGTGTGTTTTTTGTGGCTTGTTTTAATTTTCAGTTATGATTTGGGTTTTGGATACTGTTAATTTTAAAAAAGTATTCATGTTTCTGCTTGGATAAACAGATTAAGGCTCTGTTTGGATTGAGCTTATTTTGAGCTTATGAAAAATAGCTTATGCAAATAAATAAGCTTTTATGTTAATTTATAAGTTCTCACTAACGAAAATTGTATTTCATAAGCTATCTTTACAAGCTTATAAATAATAGATTAAAGCTTATTTATTTATGTTTTGCATAAGCTCTAAAATAAGCCAATCCAAACGGACCCTAATTAAGTCCTATAAGATAAGTGCTTATCAAGTAAGAGCTTAAATTAACTATTTGTTAAGTAAAACAAGAAAGTATGGTGAAATTGCTATTATATAAGCTATAAACTGTTTTCATCGGCTGTTCTAGAGAACTTATCTCTGAATGAAAACAACTTGTCACTGTCAGCATGTCATAAATTGTTTCTGTAAGCACTTTCAAAGACACTAGCAAGAGTTTATGGCAGTAAATAAGCTTAGGTAAATTGTTCATGAGCCGATCCAAATGCAGAAGCTTGTTTATCGAGTTGACGTTTTATATAATTATCTAATTTGAAATTGGTTTTTGCGAATGCTTCTATGTTCACAAGCTGTCATACAATTATTTTCATAAATTACCTATGATAATGTATATTAACAGTTTAAACAATGGTTGAGGTGTTATATTGACTTAACTCTTTTTTGGGGCTTATCTTATGGCGTAGTAACTTGTAAAGTGGAAGCCATTAACACTACAACGGGAGGACTTTGTGATACAAAAATACTAATTATAGAGAAATAGGTTGT
>Ga0315915_1003840_pt1 | contig 19051 bp, 8 predicted proteins | sample MpolbnodulesMG_FD_207738 | JGI IMG/M metagenome (GOLD analysis project Ga0315915, IMG submission 207738) | Medicago polymorpha root nodule microbial communities from Los Angeles, California, United States - branched nodules | ecosystem: Host-associated > Plants > Roots > Nodule | place: USA...
GGAGGGGGATGTAATTCAAGCATCTTATATGGGAGGGGGTATAAATTTTACTTTTCAAGGGAGGGGGTGTATATTTTAACATAAGAGGGGAGGGGAGTGTATTTCAAGCATCTTTGAGGGGAGGGGAGTGTAATTTACTCTTATATTAAATTGCAGGAATGTAAAGGGTGGTTGGAATCTGTCAATTTGTCCACTCCTGAACCCATATGCTCCGCGGCGAGGGTGTTATAGAGTTTTCAAAAATCAAGAAACCAACCTTTTGTTCTTATTACAAACTGATATATATAGACCTTGTCGAAAAACTACTACTAATTCCTAAGGTCTAGATTAAAAGTAGAAATAACTTCCTATAACTTCCTAAGGTCTAGATTAAAAGTAGAAATACCTTCCTATAACTTCCTAAGGCACTAAGAAATAACTTCCAAGCACTAAGAAATAACTTCCATGCACTTAGAAATAACTTTGATGCACTTAGACACTAGGAAATAACTTCCATGCACTTCAGCCTTGTTTGCCGCTACACGTTCCACTTTGCCTTATTGCACTCCAACTATAACTTCCTTTGTCGAAATTGCGGTTTTGAATGCTCTTGGTCGAAATTGCGGTATCTCTTTGCACTTTGCCGCATGTCGAAATTGTAACACCCCGTTTTCCCAACAATGTAAATAATACAAACAACCAGAGTATTCAACGTAAAACGGGATATCACACTACCAAATCGTATAAATAGAGTAAAGTTACTATTTATTAAAACAACCTTGTCAAATTTTCAATGACATCACAGCGGAAAATAGATTCATAGTTCAACAACTTCGGCACTACGGCCTCAACGTAAACAACTTAATCAAAAATCTTAATTCAAAAAGATTCAACAACATGGTTCATAAATAATACACAACAGTGGAAAACAAGCAATTAATCCCCATTCCATTACGTATCAGAGCGACCCTAAGACGACGCATGAGAGAGTCAACTCACATCAGCAGCTAATCCTGGTTACCTGCACGTTACCCACGTAGAGGCAACATTCAAACAGAAGGGGTGAGATTTCACATTCAATAATAATAAGCATATAATTCATCAATGAAATTTAACAACCTAAACAACAATAATTAACAACAATAATAGTTCACATATACTTATTATCAATAATAATTCACATATGCTTCATTTATTTCTACTTAGCATTTAAAATCAACGACAACGACGACGACAACAACTCAACATTGACGACAATGCAACGACACAACAACAACTTCACTATGCAGTATGCATGTGGTACCAATCAACATGTTAGAGCATAGGCTCTCATTTCAATGTGTAGAGCAATGACTCTTAAAGCAACGCTGGAGCATAAACTCCTAAAATCAATGTGTGGAGCATCAACTCTTAAATCAACGTGTAGAGCATAGGCTCTCAAATCAACGTGATATGAATGATTAACATTCAACAGGGCATGAGCCCCCAACTTTATGAGTATGCATGGACTCAACAACTTAATCAGCAACAATGTACGACATCAACGACTCGACAACATCAACAACAATGACAACCAACAACAACAACAACGTACGACAACATCAACATTATAATCTCATAAATATTCATCATTTAATTGCAACATCATATAATCATCATATTACTTCAACATATGCATTCATATAATAATCATCAACATATATACATACCTTTATGTAATAATTCATTAACAAAGTTATTCATAACAAAACAAGGTCATCTAGAAACTGTTAACTTTACCTAAAACTTTCATGTTTGCACCAAAGGCTAATTCAAAACAGGAATGTATGAACAACAATAGAACATGAAAAAGGTACAGTATTACTAGGTTACTCGCTGTGGCGGGCGACCTTACTCGTCGTGGCGAGCAAACATTGCTCTCTGTTACACAATCACTCACCGTGGCGAATGGATGGCGAGCAAACTCTGCTCTCTGTCACATTATAGCTCGCCGTGGCGAGCAGACTACTCGCGGTGGCGAACGTAACAGGTTTTCTGTCAGGAAGTGCGACTTTTAACCCCAAAAACCCAATTTTCATCCAACTCAATCCCAAATTGATAGGAAACTCAACCTATGATCATTCTACAACCTGAACATCAATTATCTATGAATTCTACGGACTTTCTACACTCTTAACAACCAATTCTACGTGTTCTATCATCAAATCTGGTTTTAAACCCTAATTCTCAATTTCACATGAACAACAACAAAACTACATGCTATATTCAGTTTCAGAATTATACCACTTAAGATTAGAGAATATTAGTCCCACCCTTACCTTGGATTGGTGATTGCAAGACTCTACAGGTTCTCTCTTCTCTTGGCTCTTCTCTTCTCTTGGTTCTCTTCTTTTTCTCCAAAAGCTTGTAAACCTAATTTATGTCTGACTCTTAGCTTTTATATCTCACACCCTCAACATATTTTCTAACTAAATCCACGTATTTTCTAACTAAATCCAAACAAGCCCCTCAAGTTTATTTATTCCAACTTTCCAACATATTCTACTAAATAATAATATAACGCCACTTAACAAAATAATAAAACATCACAACACGTCATAAATCAACATAAATCATATAAGTCATATAAAAGACTCTAAACTCAACCAAAAATAATTAAATAATAAATAGGGCGTTACAGAAATAACCATCTGGCTTGTCGAAATATAATCATCAGTTCGACCAAATATTTTATTTTTTATGCTAACAGTGGGAGAGAGTTGTAACAACCAAGTTTTCACTAGGATTATTTTATTCCTTCTTTCATGACCTGGTGATATCTTTGAACTAAATCTATATCCATCTTCTCATTGCTGAAAATTATACATTTTAATGAAGTAAATAAAATTAATCTGATCTTGTTATTTCGCTGAGTCTTGAGTGTTATTAGGGCATACAATTCATAATAATTTACTTTTCAATGAATCAATCAATTCGAGTGTTATTATACACACTAAGGTGAACCTAAACCTTTCAAATACACTTAAAAATATTCCAAAGATGTAGTGGAGGATTGCGTGTATTTGTGATTGTTGTCTAATGTTTTAGAAAGAATCTTAAGTTGAAAGATTATTATGATTTTTTCCAAGCAATCTTGATTTTCTACTTCTGATCTTTTTGGAATCTAATTTTGATGCACAAATGAGAGTTACTGTGAAGAGATATTTCTATTTTGAATAATGGTACTCATTATAGAGCTTTTATCTTGGTGAGAAAGTCAAACATTATCCGTTGAGAACTAGTTGTTTCTTGTCGTTTAGTGGCTTGACTTGATAACAAAATAACTCTTGACACTAGTTGTTATTCCTTGTATTTTGCTTTCTAGCTTTTGAACTTTGATTTTAATCTTTTGGTGCACCTTTAGGCATTTTCTTCCATCAATTCATTTATTGTTTTTTGAATCTCTGTTTATAATGTCATTCAAATACACTTCTCATCTATAGAACATTAATCATTTGTATCCCTTGACTTGAAATTCTGATATACCTGATATTCAAACTCAAGTACAGTTAATTTCCATTCCTCTCTTAAAAAATCTTAATCTTGACTTCTGAAATTAGAATCAATTTTTTAGCGCCGAGATTGGAATCAATATTGAGCACTAATTTTGAACTTTTTGTTATAGTCATTTTAAAGTGCTTCTAATTTGCAATTCTGATCTGCATTCTAAAGTGCTTTTGATATCTATGTTGATGTTAATTTTTATTGAAAAATATTGTTCATAAGTGATGTAGTAAACTTAGAACTTTATGTTGGAGCTACTTTCTAAAGACAAGTGTCTCTTAAGCCTATCACATCTCCTTTCGGTTTCAGTGAATGTGTTTCTTTAGCAACCATGCCTATTCTCATGGTTGATTGCTATTGAAATCCTTGAAGCTCGAAACTTTATTGTCTCAAGGTTTGCTAGGCTTCTAGAATTTTTGTGTTTTGTAGGGCTTTGGACAGGCACGGCCGTGCCTCCACAGGCACGGGCCGTGCCAGTGCTTCTGGTCAACAACTTTAAAAAAAAATTCATTTTTTTGCATCATATTTTGACAAGCAAACAAAATAAAAGCAATAAAACTCGTGGGTTGCCTCCCACGAAGCGCTCGTTTAAAGTCATTAGCTTGATGGTTAGAAGGTTTCTCTACCCTATATCCAACCTTTCACAAAGGGACAAAGGAATCAAACTGACACTCTCTCCCAAATCACACATGACTTTCTCAATGGTTTCAGATCCTATGACACAAGGTATGGAAAAACTCTCTGGATCCTTAAGGTTAGGTGGCAATTTGTTTGGAAGTATTAATAAAATTTCTAAACTGCTTATCTAACTTGGATTTAGCAAACTCTTGTGTTAATGGAATTTTAGGCTCATGAGGTGGTGAAACAAGTGGCTTTTCATTCTCTCCTATAGCTTTCTTACTTTGAGGCTCATCACTCCCTATCTCTCCCTCATTGTTCTTAACTTTCACAACAGAGTCCTTTAATTGTTTACCATCCCTAAGAGTAATAGCACTTATATGGCCTTTGGGATTGGTTTCAGATTGACTTGGAAAGATTCTGATGGTTTGAGAGGAAGCAGCCATTTGTTGGGCTACTCGAGAGATTTGAGTTTCAATCATCTTATTGTGAGTTGTTATGGAGTCTACCTTGGATGTGAGTTTGGCAAGAGAGTCATTCAAAAATTCAATTTTATTTTTAAGCTCTTGGAGCTGCTTGGATTGATTCATAACATAACTTTTCATTAAAAGTTCCAAGCTAGATTTCTGAGGGACTCTCTGGTTGTTTGCATAACCAGGTGGTGCTGTTTGTCCATAGGAATTTTGAGGAGTTTTATAAAAGTTTTGATTTTGCTTCATTCCTTGGTGGTATGGAGCATAATTCATTTGCTCAACACCTTCAATAGCACTACCTAGTTGACAATCAATGCCAATATGACCAAATACACTACAAACTTCACAAGGAGGTTATACAGGGGCAGGTGTGACAGCACTAGTATTCATTTAATCAAATTTTTTTGTGAGTGCCTCAACCTTAGCAGCTAGATGATCAAGGGAAGAAATTTCATACATACATGTCTCTTCTTTAGAGGGTGAAGAAGCAGTGATGGCTCTCTCACTTGTCCACTGATAGTGGTTTTGTGTCATGTCCTCGATCAAAGCATATGTTGTTGTGTAAGTTTTATTCATCAAAGCTCCACCTGCAGCTGCATCAACATAAATTTTTGCGGTATGCACTAGACCATTATAAAAAGTGTGGATAATAAGACACTTCTCTAAACCATGATGGGGCAAAGCCTAAGCATTTCTTTGAAACGCTTCCACGCATCGTAAAGAGATTCCCCATCTTTGTGAGTGAATTGTGTGATTAGATTCCTTAATTGAACAGTTTTACTATGAGGAAAGAATCGGGCAAGGAATGCTTGCCTTATTTGGTCCCATGAAGTAATAGAACCAACTTCCAATGAATGAAACCAAGCACTAGCTCTATCCCCTAAGGAAAAAGGAAAGAGGTGCAGCCTTATGGCCTCTTGGTTTGCCTTCAAGGTTCCACTGAGTCTTAAAAAAGTTGAAATATGAAGATTCAGATCCTCAGTGGGTGATCCGAAAAATTGATTTTGCTGCACTAAGTAAATAAGTGCAGGTTTTATTTCAAAATTATTGTCCTCAATCGTTGGGTACATAATAACAGTGTACGGCTCATCTGAAGATGGGATTGCATACTCTTTGACAGCACGTTCCTCAGCCATATCGTTATTCTTATGTGTGTTTCATCTTCTTTCACGTAAAAGCTTTCAATCTTAGGAACGAATTCTCCAAGACTTCTGGTTCTTCTCATTCAAGAATTAAAAACTCCAAAAGTTAAAGGCAAAAGGACAGAAAAAGATATCGTTCCGACAAGGAGTTATGAATTGCAATAACTCCCCGGCAACGGCGCCAAAAAGATATCGTTCCGACAAGGAGCTATGAATTTGATTGACTTTCAACAATGGTTAGATGAGAGTTTAAGTTAAGAAGTTTGGATTTTTATTTGAATTAAAATAACAATAATAATAAAAAGGTGCCTTGGGATTATTGGTTCGTCATGGTGACAAATCCATGAATTTGATTGACTTTCAACAATGGTTAGATGAGAGTTTAAGTTAAGAAGTTTGGATTTTTATTTGAATTAAAATAAAAATAATAATAAAAAGGTGCCTTGGCATTATTGGTTCGTCATGGTGACAAATCCTTCACAAACCAAACCCTAAACCTAGAACTTTATGTTGGAGCTACTTTCTAAAGACAAGTTTCTCTTAAGCCTATCACATCTCCTTTCGGTTTCAGTGAATGTGTTTCTCTAGCAACCATGCCTATTCTCATGGTTGATTGCTATTGAAATCCTTGAAGCTCGAAACTTTATTGTCTCAAGGTTTGCTAGACTATTCTCATGTTTCGCAATCCTTGTCTAATTTCACTTGTTCCAATATAAAAAATTCTTCTTTCGATGCTTCGCTTTGAAATTTGTGATTATGAATTAACAAGTATTAACCCTCCGTCGGCGCTTTATGAATTTGATACTTGTTAATTCATTATAAATTAGTCCCGTAAGTGTAGCTCAGTTGGTAGCTACCAAGGATAATTTGTGCAAGGGCCGGGGTTCGAACCCCGGATTTCCCACTTCTCCACACATAATGTGTCAATCTAGCCACTAGGCTACTTGACCAAAAAAAAAAAGGTGAAATTAGATTAGAAAATAGATTTACATAAAATTAGGGTTTGAGGCTTGGTTTGATAGGGATTAGGTCATTAGACTCATCCCACAATCCCAAGACAAAGAAGTCTACTCACTCACGTTCATAGTAGACATAGAGAAGAAGAACATAAAAGTAAATAACAAAAAAATAAAGATGAACTTTTATTCAAAGAAACAATTGTCACTTATTAATTCCAAGAACAAAATATGATTTACAACTAGATGGCTGGTTTATTTATAGTATAACATTGACTTGAGCCCTAAGAATTAAATCACTAAAGTGTTGCACAAGAAAACATGGGCTCTAGGTCAGAAATACTAAAATAGGCAGCTTGTCGAAGAAGCAAAAGCAGCAAAAGGACAATATGGGGCGCGCCATTCCTAATTTTGGTACAATATCTTCAATTTCTTTGCACAAGATACCTTTGTATAAGATCTTCATATTTTTGGCATGAATCAGCTCCAATTCTCTTTTCTTTTGCTCCAAGACTCAATCTTTCAAATATTTGTTCCTGAAATAAAATAACTTGCAATTGAAATAAAATAGTTCTAAAAGGAAATAAAAACATATTAAGTCTAAATAAAATAAACTTAAATATTATATAAAAAACACTAATAATTGACTCATTATTGACTCATCAATAAGATTGACATAGACAAACTTCGGATGTCATATATCCTTGGTCAATCTTGTTCTTCAATATTGTAGTGCTTCTAAGATGCTTCTGATCTAATTCTGATGTGTTTCTGGCCATTCAATATTGTAGTGCTTCTAAGATGCTTCTGATCTAATTCTGATGTGTTTCTGGCCATTTTTAAGTCCTTCTTAACATTTTTGACATTCACGTTTCTTTGGATACATAATATGTGCATTTGTAATATCATGTTCTTAATAACATTTTAAAAAACTTGTCAGAAAAGAACACATATCAGAATTAGTATGATCACTTTATTTCAAAGAACATTGTTATTATTAAAACATCAATTTATAAAATATTTGTTTATGTTTCATAACAATCTATTCCTTTTTTATCATGACAAATTTATTTAATTTAAGATCATGCTTTGGATTATGATATATAAGCAATCCAACAATATAGGATACATGTTTGAGAATATACCCCCCCTTAATTTATTCTATATTCAAAGAATCATTAAAATTAAAAACTCCCCTAAATTTGAGTATATACGAAATGATATAAATATTGCGCAAAGACATACATGTTTCAACCAGAACCATAGACCGTAACATGAATGATCAAGGATATGAATAACAAAGTTCAATGGTTGTTAGAAGGTTTTTTTTATGAAAATACAAGTTAGGAAAAATTCATCCCAACTTCCAAGGCATTTCAAGAGCTTCCTCATGCGCCCTTCGTGTCACTCGATGCGCATGGATGCGGACAAAAAGTCAGTTTTGCTTGTTTTCTAAGGTGGGTCAGTGGAAAAAGCCAGTTTCCACGTCATAAACCATAAGTAATGATGCATTATAAATAGAGACCCAACTAAATGTCTCTTGATTGGGGTTCTAAGATGATCCTCTTTTTATTTGTTGGATTCAATTAATAATTTTTTTTATTCAATTTATGATTCAAAGAATCTGATTTAATTTGCGCATGTTTGTTCTCAATGCTTTTCAAATTTCGACTGACCTGATCTTGAGGTGGAGTATAGGATTGAAGATCCTACCTCCATCCAAACCAGACAGTAGTAATTTTCTTATTGTGCATGACATAAACTAATAATTAACCGCTATGATTCCAACAAAGAAATGATAGGGGGATTCAAGGATACCTTAATCACCTTTAAACATCTGAATCAAATCAACTTAATCTCGCATTGTGCAAGACAATAAAAAACATGAAATCTTTTGATCTCTTGTTCTCTCTAGAGTATGGTTTTCTAATGTTTTGTAATGATGTTGGTTGGCATGTGCAACTAAACCTCTCTTAATTAGGTTTATAAGATAAACTTTTTTTATTTGTTGGATTCAATTAATAAAGTTTTTTATTCAGTTTATCATTCAAAGCATCTAATTTCATTTGTACATGTTCGTTATCAATGTTTTTCAACCATCGGTTAACCTGATCTCTAGGTGGAGTATATTTTTGACAACCCTACCTCTATCCGAACCAAACTTTAGTAAATTTCTTATTTTCTAACTTAATATCTTTTAATCGAATCTAATTATGGTTGTTAGGGTTTCGATTCATCTTTAGGGGAACGCCGCAATTGTAACTTCTTAAATTGCGGCGACATTAATTAAAATTTCCCACTAATATATTACGGGGTCATATCCTACTATCTTAAATCAAAGCAAAAAATAAACTAATAATTAAACGCTTTAATTCCAACAAAGAAAGGAAAGGGGATTCAAGGATGCCTCAATCGTCGTTAAACATTTGAATCAGACCAACCTAATCTCGCATTGTGCGAGACAATTAAAAAACTTGTAACCACTTTATCTCTTTTATTGCTTTTACTTCAAATAAATTCCTTTAATTACTAGGTTGAACGAAAATCCTTGTGAAGACGATAACATACTACTTTATTACTTTTTTACGATTTCGTGCACTTTCCAATTTTCACAATCAAGGCCTAACTAATAGATGCACCACCTCAAAAGAAGCTTGTTCTAGGTAACCCGTGTGCCTAACCGCATGGGAACACAACCTTAAATCAGTCTTAGTCGTTAGCTCGACATTCAACTGTCTTCCGCAACCCACTCCGGTCATACATGAACATTTGCAACCAAACCGTCTATGTAAGTGTGGCACCTCTTCCACACCCATGTACGATATCAGATTACGTGCCTCTCTCTGTTTCTCTCTCTGATACTGACCTTAGGGTTGGAACGGGTGTTTTTTTGAGGATATTGTTGTCCACCACCGTAGAAGCAATCAACAACCGCATCAGAGTTCTTTTTGCGTCGTACTGGTTCACGACAACATAAGCTCTGTTCTTAGACATATCATTAAGTGGGGTCGGCTATATGGATCAAATTACGCCATAGTGTTCTATCATAAACCATATTTGGATCCAACTCATTGCCCTCTAAATCTATTTGAACTCTATTTAAGTAAAATTATTTTAGAGGAATAAAAAGTGATATTAAAAATGAAAGATTCGGAATTTTAAAATATTGAAAACTCGTGTAACAAATTAAGATTGAATTAGGAAAAACTTTACATCGAAAAATAAGTACTAAAATTTCAAATTAATATAATTCAAAATTTATCGTTTCCTTTAATGAAGGTTTAAAGACATAATTGTGATGGTTTGATTAAAAAAACACTCTCTGAAAAATTATCTTATAAAAAAATATACTTTTGTCTGTCTTTGTTGCTCGAAATGTTATCTATACTCAAAACATATTTTATTGAACATTTTTGTCTTTAACCAAGCTTAGTTAATTAAAGACATTATTATGATCCAACTCTTTTAAGATTATTATAACTCATAAATTATAAGATAACTTTATTTTTCAATTCAAAGAATTACACTTTTATGCTATTTTATGTGTATGATTCAATTACTGGCTCAAACATGTTGGTAACTTGCATGATGGATAGAAAATAGAAATCCTCTCTTGCCTATATATAATGCAAGTTTTTTCTCTCATTGCATCAATAAGTAGCCTTAGTTTTTCTTTCGTCCTCTCTCAAACCTCTCTCTCATATTATATTTATTACTTTCATTATAAATTATTACAACTAGTTTTGCATTGTTAATGCAATGGCTATAGAGTGCATAACAAGTACAAAAGGCATGACTCAATCACCAAAACAAAACCATAGTAAAAATGAAGATGAAGAATCATCATTAGTTTTTGATGCTTCATTTCTAAGGCACACCATTAACCTTCCAAAACAATTCATTTGGCCAGATGAAGAGAAACCATGCATGAATGTACCTGAACTTGATGTTCCACTCATTGATTTAAAAAATTTCCTTTCTGGTGACCCTTTTGCTGCAATGGAAGCTTCAAAAACCATTGGTGAAGCATGTGAAAAACATGGTTTTTTTCTTCTTGTTAATCATGGTATTGATGCCAAGTTAATACAACATGCTCATAGTTACATGGATGGTTTCTTTGAGAATCCCCTGCCTCAAAAACAGAGAGCTCAGAGGAAAACAGGGGAACATTGTGGTTATGCTAGTAGTTTCACTGGAAGATTCTCCTCAAAACTTCCATGGAAAGAAACACTTTCTTTTCAATTTTCTGATGAGAAAAACTCACCAAATATTGTTAAAGACTACCTTTGCAACACATTAGGGGAAGATTTTGATCAATTTGGGTAGGCAAAAAAAAAAATTATATTTTTTAATTTAATTTATATATTTTCTTTAGTACTTCATTTCCTTTGTGTTATGTACTAAAATATATTTTTCTTTGGTAAATTAATAGGGAGGTTTACCAGAAGTATTGTGAAGCAATGAGTACACTTTCTTTGGGGATAATGGAGCTTCTTGGAATGAGCCTTGGAGTTGGAAAAGATTGTTTTAGAGATTTTTTTGAAGAGAACAAATCAATAATGAGGCTTAATTATTACCCACCATGTCAAAAACCTGATCTTACATTAGGAACTGGACCTCATTGTGATCCAACATCTTTAACCATTCTACACCAAGACCAAGTTGGTGGTTTGCAAGTTTTTGTTGACAATGAGTGGCATTCCATTAGGCCAAATTTCAATGCTTTTGTTGTCAATATTGGTGACACATTCATGGTATGTTATGTTATGTTCTCTTTCTTTTCATCACTTTTGAAAGTATTCATTGGTCTGTTTTAGATTCTTAAAAAAAATAAAAAATTGAAAAAATTATTCTAGAAGTTCTTTTAAATGAGAAACATTGATTGAGTACCATTTTTTTTAAAATTATTTTTGTAACTCAATTTTTTAAACAAATACTCAACAAAAGGGTCATGAATTTTGGCCACATATTTTATTATGATGGTGTTATTGAACTTTTTTTTTTCACTCTATTTGTTTAGGCTCTTTCAAATGGGAGATACAAGAGTTGCTTACATAGGGCAGTGGTGAACAACAAGACAACAAGAAAATCTCTAGCTTTCTTTTTGTGTCCAAAAGGTGATAAGGTGGTTTGTCCACCAAGTGAATTGGTGAGTGATTTGACACCAAGAATCTATCCTGATTTTACATGGCCTATGCTTCTTGAGTTCACTCAAAAACATTATAGAGCTGATATGAGAACGCTTGAGGCTTTTACAAAATGGATCCAACAAAAAAGTAGCTGAAATTTCAAGCTCTTGATGACAAATTATTAGCCATTGAGAGCCCTATTAGAAAAGTGACCAATCATGTGAAAGTACTAGTGTAATTCATGTCTTGAAAAGTCTTTAAAGCTAGTAAGACAGAAGTGTAATTCGTGCGGCATATTAGTGATCAATAATGAACAAATCAAGGAAGATAAATAGTTATAAGGAATCAATAAAAAAAATTGCTCTAACTTTGTAAGTTTAATTTTGATTATTATATAGAAAAGATTAATAACTATACATTATTTGCTAATTTATTTAACATGCATCACAACATATTATATGGTATTATTTATATTGAACTTCTTATTAAATATACTTAAATTTGGCCCATCTCAAAGAGCTAAAATTTTATGTGAAAAAATTAAATGGTATTATTATAACAAATTTATAATTTGTTATGATGTATCTATTATATCAACTATTGATTTGTTAATCAATGGTTGATAGTGATAACTTTATACCCTAAAGTGAGGTACTCTTTTTAGAAAAAACGGACTCAATAAACTTATATGTATATTAATATTTTTGACTTTTAATCAAGTAATAATTACACAATTTTTTATAAATTTTTTACTTGTTTTAGTGACTTAAGCAATGTTCCCGAGGCCATGTTAGCATGGTCCTAATAATAATAATAAAGATAATAAACAAAAGTTTTCAAAAGACCACTCACTAATATAAGAACTGAGATTCCAAATTTTAGAACCTCCACACATCCTTGTTCTAGTTTCTAGAATTCTCTTTATTATTTTGTTTCTTTTCAAGGGTCCAGTTGTTTGACTCATCTGAAGAAAACCAAGTTTAACACCTAGTGAATCCTAATCATACTTAAATTAATTTTAATCATTTCTAAATCATGCTTAGTCACAAGGCTCGTGCATCAATCAATAGTTTTTTCTTTATCTTGAAGTTCTTGGAACTATTTGAGAGTAAGGTTAAAATACAGCAAAAGGATCCAAAAAACAAGTGGTCCCACAACTTGAATGATTCTGAGGAATAGGAAGCAAAAATCAATTGAGAATTGGCAGTGATCTCTTTTCTAGTTAATGCAAATTTATTCTGCAATTGGAAGCACTTGTTTTTTGGTCTTATTATTCTGATTATTCATACCTGGAAATTTGGAGGGTTGTTTAATTTAGTATACAAGGGAATACTTACCACAATCCTCCCCTCATTGTCTTGTGGTGCTGCAACATTCTTCTCGTGATATTATAATCACTACAAAGGGATACAATGAAAATCTAAAGCAACATCTTGATAAAGAAAAGGATATCGCTATTAGTGGCGTTGCCAGGACCCTATATCATAAGGGCTTTAAACTTTTAAACTTTAATTAATAATTATAATATATATAAAAATAAGGAATAACCATGGTCATAGTTCTTATAAATGTTTCACTTTTTCGTTTTAATCCATATAAATTTTCTTCAACTTTTGATCTCCAAAAGTTCTACAACATCATTTTTGGTCCTTATTTTTAAATCAACTCATGTATATCATTCAAAATTTTCAAAAAAAAATTATGTCATCATGTTTAGTATATTATAGAATTTTCTCTTGAAAAAGTTTAATATTTTTAACAAGGGATAAATTAAATATGAAATTTTATCGTTTTTTCACTTAAAAATTGATATTTAATACATGTTTTGTTAAAACAATTTTTTTTTTTTTGAAAGATTCTTATAATATTTTATTTCTGCAAAAACTCCTTCAAAATTTTAAATGATACACAAGAGTTGACTTGAAAATAGGGACCAAAAGTGATGATGCAAAGTTTTTGAGGACCAAAAGTCAAACGAAAAAATTTAAAAGGACTAAAACGTCAAGTTAGAATATTTATAAGGACAAGAAACATATATTCTTTTTATCATAAGAATGGGTTTAAATATCAACAAGAGACTTAGACATTTCAACTCAGTTGAGATCCCCAAAAACCTATATCTCTTACCACTCGGTCCATAATATATTAATTAAAAAAAGGAAAAGAAATGTACATGAGGAGGACCAAACCGTCAGAAAAAATAAAAGCAAGCAAAAAAGGAAAAGGAAAGTAAAGAAACGTGTAACAACCTGTTTTTAACTAGAATTAATTTTTTTTTTATAGGGAAGAATTATTTTATTTATTATTTAAATGTATTTGTGTGTGATTAATTGCTTGTCTGTGTATTTAATTTTGGATTAGTGGTTTTTTGGCCTAGAATGGTATTTTAGTCATTTTGGAGGCTAAGGGTATTTTGGTCTTTTGATGGATAAGGGTAAATTAGTCATTTTATTGATAAGGTTATTTTTGGTGTTTTAGTGAGAATAATTATTTTTACTAAGTTACTAGTGAATTTGGGTAATTATTTAGAGATGGTAATTATTCAGTGTTTTAGCAAATTAATGAGTAGTAACTTTTTAGAATTTGTTAGTAAGAGTTTTAGGCTCATTGTGAATATTTTTTTGAAGAGGCTAAAATGAGATATATTACCAAATCAATGTGTCCTTCCTAGCACAAGGTGTACTGAGGAAGAAACAACATAGTCGATACAATAATTACAAGAGAACCAAAACAACGGAAACCAAAAATACAAGAAAGAAACAACTATTAGCCTATGCCCAACATTGTGAACAGACTAACGCACCAACCATGATAATTGAAGGGAAGAGATGCAAATTTCGCCTTCAACCACATAAAAGAAAGCGACTTAATCTTGTGAATATTAAAAACCTATGCTCGTTGTGAATATTAAAAACCTAGCTCATTGGAGAATAGTATATATACTTAACTCATGAAGGAAAATTAGGGTTAGAACATTTCATCTCATTACATAGGGAGTTTAGAGAGAGAAAGTGGGAAGAATAGAGAGAAGAAGAGAATAGGAAGAACTTGGAGAAGAGGAAAGCTAGAGATTGGAAGCTAGAGGGGAGAGTGAAACCATAGCTAGTGATTGTGAAGCTTTGAGGTAAGGGGGATAGAACAATTTCATTAAATAAGCCATAATCTCATCTTTTTACTTTTGGGTCATAAGTGCTTTTGTGTGAATTATGACTTTTGTGATTTTTGATGTTGAATTTCATGCTCCTAATTTATGTGTAAATATGGGTATGTTAAATTTCATGGAATTATGTGTTTATGTGTTAAGGTTCATTGTTGATTTTAAAAATAAGTTGTTTTTGTGATTTTTGCTCAATTAAGTGTAAACCATGAATTTGTGGATGAATATTGTTCAAACTTGTTTATAATCATTTGATAAATTATTATATATGATTGTATGTTATTAGGGTTTGAATTGTTGTTGTTGTTTGTGAAGTTTGGATGAAATTGTGAAAATATGAGTTTTTGGTGAAAAATGAGGTTTATGATGATTTTGTGATGAAATGACGTTATGAATTCATGTTTGTAAGTGTTTTGATTGACTTTTGAAGTATGTTAACTAATAACAAAGTTTGGGAAACGAGTTTGGGTCAAAGGGGATCAAAATTGAGGATTTAGGGGGAAATTGGATGGGTTCCCGAGAGGAAACCCAAAATTTTTGGCTTCCTATCTGGTGCATCTGGCGAGGCGAGCTAGAGCTAGCCATGACGAGTTGCCCAGGACAGAACCCATTGTTTTGGGCGTCCCGGGCAGTTGGGGGTTGTTCCGGACATTTCCAAATGCTTCTTTTGATGTGTTTGTTGTTGTTTTCACTTCTAAACCTACTGGAACATCAATTGGATTATATTAATATGATTTTGATGAATCAAATTGAAATTTATTTGAAAATGTTCAAGCATGAAAAAAATTTCGAAACTTGTTTTTCTCGAACAAAATGATAGGGTTATGGTTTGTTTTTTGTAACAATAATTTTAAAATGATTATGAAAGGTGTATGTGAGCTTTAGACTTGGTTTTACTTTGCAAATGAATTTCTTTTGAAGAATGATAAAATGAGACGTACTTAGGGAATTTCGGGAATTAATCGGAATTGAACAATGATGAGGATATGTATTAGCTATTGTGATTATATGTGATAGGTGGATATGCCTTGTTGATGTGTTTATATATGGATGCCTTGTTTTCGGTGAATTATATGTAAAATGATGGTTTTTGTGAAAATAGACGAACTTTGTCAAAGTAAGGTTTTATGATCGGATAACTTGCAAATGTCTTTGTAATTATGATAATAGGATAGTATAAGAATGAATCAATGATGATTTGGTGTTCAATATGATGAATATCATGATGTGGTTAGTTGTTCGTCTTTTATGCAAAATGTGATTTTGAAACGGTATTGTTTATTTGAGGTAATAGTTATCAATGATGATTATGATAATGATTCCTTTGGTGAATTTAATTTAATGATTTGATGATGACTCTTGTTGAATTATGACTTGTTGATTGTGTGGACGTAAAACTTGATAATGCAATGGTGTTGAAAAATGGTGGAAAGAAGGCTTAGGTGATTTGGTCATGTAGTGAGAATTTAGATAGATTATCTAGTAGGGAGAGTAGATAAGGTGGAGGCTATTATAATGTAATTTGATCCAGATAGTCTTCTCCACTTAGAGGGAAAAAGCTTGGTTGTTGTTGTTGTGTGTGTGTGTGTGTGCGTGCTATAGTCCAAAACGATTTATATTTATAAGTGAAAACTGTAACACCCTGTTTTTCACTAGGATTATTTATTTATTGTGTTTAATTGCTTGTTTGTGTGTGATTTGGGATTAGTGGATTTTTAGACGAGAACAGTATTTTGGTCATTTTAGGACTAAGGGAATTTTGGTCATTTGATGAGCGAGGGGAGTTTAATAATCATAGAATTGGAGGATAATTTAATAATTTTGGTGTGGTGAGTTATTTTAGTAGAGTTAGTAGTAACTTGAGATAATTAATTAAGATGGTGGTGTATGAGCATTTAATTAGAGGTTTTAATGGAGTAATTTTGTAGTAACATTTTAATGAGATGAAAAGTTACTAGGCCCATTAAGAGAGGAGGAAATCTAACCTAATAGTGAGACCAGGGCTGGACCTTAAGGTGTGCAAGGAGCTCAATGGAGCCGGGCCTCCCCAAGGTATGGGCCTAAAAAAAAAATTATAGCACAGTAGTACTACCTCACTAATTTTTTTTCCTTATTCTCTTTTTCTCTTTCTCTTTGATACCACGTGTTCCATCACCGTCACTCCATCATACTTTCCTTTTCTTCCTCCCCGATTTGATTTCATTTTCCACTTCTGTTGTCTTGTTTTAGGCCTATTAGAATTGTATCTTCTTGCTTTTGGTGTTACGTGTGTGTTTTTTTGGGAGGGTGGTTTGAGGTTCTTCATCTATACGGTAGTGATTTTCACCTTTGGGTGTATCACATATATACGGCCGTATATATACGGCACCTTGCATTTATCTTTTAAAATTTTTAAATAGAACATAGTTTTTTTTAAAAAAAAGGCTTAAATGTGTGTTTAATCCCTGCACTTTCAGCCAAATTTGGCTTTGGTCCCTGCACTTTTTTTTGTTTGGCATTGGTCCTTGCACTTTATAAAACTCTTGGCTTTAGTCCTTCTGTTAAGTATCTGTTAAAAAAAAAAACCAAAACTAACGGTGTGCCACGTGGACCAATAATGGCACGCCACGTGGCAAACTAAAAGACAAAAAAAATCCAACTTTTTAATTATTATTTTATTCATTATTTTTTAACTTAAAAATATCATTAGTCCTTGCACTTTCAACATTTTTTTATATTAGTCCCTGCTTTTTGGTATTGGTCCTGAATTTTTTATTTTTTATTTTAAAAAAATATTTAATGAAATTTTATGTTTTATTATTTTTTTGTTAATTATTTTTATTGAGAATAATCATTAAAAAAATATTTTTAAAAAAAACTCATTCCATTTTTTAAAAAGAATTTTTTGATTTATTTTTTTTTCATTTTCATTTCATGTTGATGTTGCTGCTAATTCCTCTATTGTCGTAGCTTTTCTTTTCATGTAAAGTATCCATCATTAACATGTTTCTCTTTTTTTTTATTTATCAATATGAATTCATCAAAAATAGGTTTATACTAAAATATATTTCGCTAAAAATATTTTTTTATTTTATGATTATTCTCAATAAAAATAATGAACAAAACAATAATAATTTCATTGAATGTTTTTAAAAATAAAAAATAAAAATTCAGGGACCAATACCAAAGTGCAGGGACTAGTATCAAAAAATGTTGAAAGTGCAAGGACTGGTAATATTTTTAAGTTAAAAAATAATGAATAAAATCATAATTGAAAATTTGAATTATTTTTTGTCTTTTAGTGTGCCACGTGGCGTGCCATGATTGGTCCACGTGGCACCGTTAGTTTTGGTTTTTTTTTTAACAGAAAGACTAAAACCAAAATTTTTACCAGGTGTAGGGACCAATGCCAAACAAAAAAAAGCGTAGGGACCAATGCCAAAATTTGGTGAAAGTGCAGGGACTAAACAAACATTTAAGCCTAAAAAAAAATACGTTTTTATTTTATTACGGGCCTTTTTTCACTTACAGAACCGAGCCTCCGGATTCATAGGAACGGCCTTGAGTGAGACTATATAAGCATAACTCTAGTAAGAAATTAGGATTGAGCATTCATTTTACAAATTTCACAGAAGGTGGCTAGAGAGAGAAAATAGAGAGATAGAGAGAAGAGAAAGAAAGAAGAAGGTCTTAGAAGAGGAAGGAGAAGAGGGAAGCAAGATAAAAGGGGAGATTGAAGCACTAGCTTAAACTTTAGGAGATTGAAGTAAGGGGTATAGGTTTGATTCTCATAATAAGCTATAATCATTTTAATAGCTTTTGGGTCATGTTTGTTTTGTTGATTTTCATAAATTGAATGATGAAATTCGTGCTTAATAATTATGTTAATTATGGGTATAATGAACTTTGTGGAATTAAGTTGTTTATAATTTGTCGCAATAAAGGGTGTTTCGCAAAATCATCTCTTGAGTTTTGATGGTAACAAGGTATTAAAAATTATCAACTGGATATGCTAAACATTTGTTCAAGTGTACAGGATCATAATCAAAGTACTATTCATAAAGATTCTGAATGA
>Ga0315915_1003844_pt1 | contig 19036 bp, 13 predicted proteins | sample MpolbnodulesMG_FD_207738 | JGI IMG/M metagenome (GOLD analysis project Ga0315915, IMG submission 207738) | Medicago polymorpha root nodule microbial communities from Los Angeles, California, United States - branched nodules | ecosystem: Host-associated > Plants > Roots > Nodule | place: USA...
GTAAAAGTGTGCAAATTAGTCATTGAAAAATTGTTTTCTAAGAAATAAATGCACAAGAGAGGGGAGGGGGGTGGCAAAGCGATTTTTTTCGACGAAGTTATCCACGTGCAACGACAATACTAGTTTAGTAATTTTGATTTAAGGGCTTATCCATCAAGTATGTACGAATTGATCTACTACCTCCAAAGCATAGAGGATGTGATAAGCATGGAAGATAAGGAAAATATTAATTAGAAGAAACCTCTCGAGAACATCGGGCTTTGCCAATTCCTGTTGAATCTTTTTTGTGCCAACCAAATGATAAGATATGTTAGGGCATTTGATAGCAGAAGATTGTTCTATCAGTAGCCTAGCTCTCCATTCCTATATATTGAGAAAACCATAGTAACTCATTATTAAGGTCGATGGCTCACTAAAATTAAAAAGATAATGAAACTTTGGAATGAAACATGTCACTAATTACATCAGATCTTGTTATTTTTAAGGGAAAAAAGCTACATGTTCAAGAAGGAGTTAATTCAGATGAAAACACATGTTTCTGTGTTGGAAAACACAGTTCCTATAAGTAGCAAAAACTAAATTCGAGTCACTCACTGATTCCGAAGGATAGTCAACTGGTGTATAGCCAGCTCGGAAGTAAACAATTGCGACTGCTTGTCCATCCCTGCAAGTGGCATGACATTATATTTCTATACAATTAGAGTAAAAAATATGATTAAACAACAAAATTAAAGCAGATAGGCAGTCAAGGAAAGGGCTACATACACAGAAAGTGTTCCATCCGGCAGAATTTCTCCTTCTTGATTAATTTGCGCCAATGTTTTCCGTATGGTTGTAATATGATGCGTGTCACAAAGTTGAGGATAAAAACACTAACAACACACATATGTGCTGAAGTATAAAATGATAGTAGTTTTCTATACAACAAACAACCCTTTCAATCCTTGGATATCACATTTGGAAGTCCTAATTATACAAATCAAAGAGTTTGCTTTGCTAGATAGTAAAAACGAATGTTTTTTCCTTTTGAACTCAAATCATAGCAACTACTAAGAAAAGGATATTTTTCTCTTAGAATTGCAGACACAAAATGCTGGTCATACATGTTTCGTTCTTCACCCTGAACCACAACGATAATCACAGCCCTGCATGGATCCATTAAAAAATATAAAGCATAAAACAAAAAGCAGCAGCAAAAGAAAACGAAAAGGAAAATTTTCCCGAAAACTGACCTAGGGTTATTATACTCCTTCCAAGCTTTAGCTAATGCCTCCGCATACCGATTGTCGGCAGTATTGACAGGAACCCTTTCGGAATCTAGTCCAAGCAATTTTCCATAGTGAGAAAGTATGTTCCTGGAAAATTACCAACTAATATAATGGTGTACCTCTTCATAGTAAATTATCTTTAAAACGAAGATATACCATAATCAGAGTTCATATGAATTATTTCACCGTGGAATGTGGATAAACATACACTGATATCTATCTAAGCACCTAGTTTATGATATCTGATTATACTTTGATTTCTACTACGTATTACAAACTTCAATTCCCCCTCACTAAATATATGTACATTTATACCAACAATAAGAGTTCAGACAAAACTTGAATAAACCCAATGCTTCAATGAATCAAAGACCTCAAAACCCATAGCAGAGGCACTGACCTGTGAAGTTTAGTCATAACAACACCAACACCAGAAAACGAAGTGGAAATAGTGTTCATCTCAATTTGCAAAAGTGACTTAGTCTTTTCATCAAGCATGTAATCTGAACGAAATAATCCCATCCTTATTTCCTATTAAAGTCATGGCAAGAAAAAGAAATTAGTATTTCCTTTATGGACTGGCTTATTTGAGCTTATCTACTGGCATAAACAATTGTGGTACTGTTTAGAAGAACTTATGAAACAACTTATGACATGTTATAAATTGTTTTTATCTTATTTCCATAAGCTCTTCAATAAGAATTTGACTTTATTTTATCTTCTGTTATAGAAATAGCTTATTCATAAGCATTTATATCACAAACACTTATATGAAAAGCGCTTATGCTATAAGCTGCAAACTAAGTTGTTTATCCAAACAAGGCCTAAATGTTATAGTATAATTAATACGCAGTTACCTCTTTTTTGTTCATCTCAAGCATTTTGGCATGAATGTCTAAAAGTCTAGAGGTAAATTCATCTGCTTTCTTAGTTCTGCATTGAGATGAACAGATACAAATTATGTCCAATTAAAGCATAGCCAAACTCAATCTGGCAAAAAAATAGCTTACTTGGAGAGGGATTGTTGGAGAAAATTTCCATCCAAGCTAACACGATCAACAAGTTCATTGAATAAAGGTGCCAAATCACAAGCTTGTTTCCAATGAGTTTCAGGAAGAGGGGGAGGTAGTAAGGAAAATGGGAGGTGCACCAACCCTACGCCAGGAACTCTTCCTGATCTCTATAATTCCAACAAAAATACTCACACTCACTACTACTTAAACCCAATGCAATTCATAATTTCAACTTTACTAAAATGGTAACAGGTGGTGTTATAAGAGTACTATTGTTTTTTTTTTTTTTGGTTAGGTAGCCTAGTGGCTAGAACAGCTTATAAGGTGAATAAGTGGAGTGTTCGGGGTTCGAACCCCAGCCCTTCATGTAATAATGCATTATCCTACCAACCGAGCTATGCTTACGGGAGTGAGAGTACTATTGTTAAGGAAGCAAAAGATGTAACTTTTGTATTGAAAAAAATTGATGTAATTACATATTCCTTAAAATTGTTTTCCGGGTTCATTGCTTATATTCTTGTGGAAGAGTGTGTTTCATTTTTTTATCATTTTATTTATTTATACTTGTTACTCCATGAGTTCCTTTTTTAATTTTTCTTTTAAAGTTCATATACACATACCCAAAAACCTAATAAACTTTGTCTCTTTTAAATGAAATTATTTGTACTTTTTACAAGATTATTACCTACTTATTATCTCATTTCACCTATTTTTCTATGTAATAAATAGTTAACAAAATATTACCTAATTTTGTATTGATTTTTAAACATAAAAAATAAATAAAAAAAAACAAATTTTCTACAATTACCATTAAAAATGAAAGAGGAAACCAATAAAAACAAAAATTTTGTACAATTTTTCGGAATTTGAACTTTAGACCTCATAATTGAAACTCATTGGACAAAGTGATTATCTTTTTACAATTGAAGACATTATGCTTGTACAATTTTTCCCTTTATTTTTATTAAACTCGTTAGCAAGACCTTAATAATAAAAAGTTTTATCGACATGTGCAATAAATAAAAATATAGAAACTTTGAGTTGAAACTTGAAAATATCTTTTTTTTGGTATTTATACGTTGTTGTTTTTATAAGGGAATATATTTGGCTCTTTAATAAGTTCCCAAGGACACTTATTTGCATAAAAATGATAAGGGAAATGTTAATTTGTGTCCTCAAGGTATAAGTTAATGATTCAAATATAGAAATAATTTATTGGAATGTGTGCATTGCATTTAATCTTTAACTTGTTAGTCAATTAAATGCACAAAATTTTAGAGAATATTTCTTCTTTTGAGTTTCTTAACATGTGTCTTAAGGGCACAAGTTAACATTACCCAAATATCAAACACATGATCATTTTGGCTCTAACTAATAAATATATGGGTTTACCATTTTTCAACCTGTCCTTATCCAAAATTGACCTGACAACAACACTAATCCTATGTTTTTTATTTCAAATGAACATGTATTGTAGTTGTGATTACTTTAAAAATTAGAAAACTTTGTTTTTCGGGTAAAAGAATATCCTATGGAAAGGTTTGACCTGACTTAATCCCAAGAAAGATACTTGACAATGTTTTTATCCAAAACTGGCCTGATTTTTCAAAGACTATCCAAAATTGACCTGACAACAAAACTAGCTGCTGTGAATTTGTTAGTATTTGACTGAATATGTTGAATTGCAACAACATTGATTACTAACAATTTTTCATGTTTAATTACCACTTGATCTAACATGTGAATCAGAGGTATATATTGATGATAAATACTATGTTGAGCAATTAAAAAGTGTATCGTTTTGATGAGTTTAGAAAGTGTGGCAAGTAACAACACATGCAATTGTATGTAAAAATAAAGTAAAAAAGCAGCAGTGGAATGACCTCAACAGATTTATCCCCAACAAGAAGACCATTGAGAGTGGCAAAGACAAGAGCTTCATAAACAATGTTTTCAAGAACTTTGTCATCTATTTGATGATAATCATTAAAGCAGGGAAGCGTCATGGGAGGAGAATTATCAACCACTTCTACTTCTATGTTTGTTGTAGAACTCAGGTTCAGCTGTTGTTGAGACATGTTTCTATTTTTAGGAAAAAAAAGTGACAGTACTGATCTGTGTTGGGATGTAGATGAGACGAAAGATGAAGGAAAAATGTTGGTGCACGAGTGATTAGTCCCAAACCAAACCAAGCACCCAGATCCAGCAACCATTGACCTTCACTTTTCAGATACCACAACCAATCAAAACTTATCTTGTTTTTGTCACGTTTTTCGATGAATTAATTAATCAACTTGTTCAGTACTATTGCGGTCAACACTTTGTTTTTGTACTGCTACAGTGCTGCTAACTAAATCAGACTAACAGAGCAATAAAAATAATTTATTTTAACTTTTAACAGATGAAATAAAAACTAAAATTAATATTACCTAAACAAAAAATAACTTGATTGACTTTTTTTCTGGTCAAAATTGACTTTATTATTAGTCGAAAAAATAATATCAAACGAAATTGATTACACTGAATTAAGAAATAATTTTACATTGTAAAATGTCTAAAAAAGAAATAAAATTTAATAAAAATTTAGTAATTTTATTTAAATATTTTCTGGCCTTTAAAAGATAATAGAGGATAGAGTAAGTTGAAAATTTTAAAGTTAAGATAAATTGAAAATAAAAATATTTTAACAGTAAAAAAATAAGAATCACTGCAAAGCAATAGTCTAAAGAAATAACCAATTATTATTGAATTAAGACTTTGTTTAGTATCACAACCAACATGTCAAAATTATGGTGATTCACTGTAATTTTTTAAAAACCATAGTTTATAATTTTTGTAAAATCATGGTGGATCACCACCGTAGTTCTAATATACTTGTTGTGATATCAAACGTACACTAAATTGTATGGTTGTATTCACAACATTACAAACGATATTAATAATGTATACTACTTGACTTGTTTGATTCTTGATTTGCCGAGAACATGTGCAAATTAATGGAGAATATTGACATAACAATTTTTTTAGTTTGCTAAAATCACAACGCATGTGTAATTGAGGCGACATAGTTGAATTTGACAATGATTCTCCAAATTATCAAGTATAGAAATGAGACTACAATAGTTGTTACGACCGCTGCTTAAAACCCTTATTGAGATTATAACCAACTTTCATCATTGATTGACATGAAGAGGTTTCGAACATTCTTCATGATCCATGTGATTTTTATGGAAGGACTTTATTCCTTTTCTGCCTTATCATTTACGCTAACCATTTTCTTCGAAGCTTGATGACACAATTCTTCATCAACAATGTTCCTGCACAGATTATTCTTTTCTTCAACATGTTCTGTTTGAGGAGAAAGACGATTATCACTGAAGAAATATTGAGTTTTTTGAAGCTCGTTGCTATTTAGACCTATACAAGGTGTCACAGGCCGAACCATTTTGTCTGTTCTAGTGGTGCTGGAACCTCTTTGTGCATCATTAGAAATTGGCACACCAACTGAGCTTGAACCGTAATTTGAAGATCTACCTAAAGTCACTGTCTTCAATGCTTGTGCAGTCAGTATTTTCATGATGAAATCATAGAGCTTATAGCATATGCTCACATGTTCAAGATGCAATTCTTTTTGACCCATTTGCTTGAATTTTACAATTTGATTGAAAAAGAAAATGTGAATGGGTGATGCGGATGATTAATCTCACAGCTTGCTATAAGAATAGACAAGTTTAAACTTGCAAGTAAGTGAAATATTGGAATCCTTTGCAAGAGATTCTTTGCTTTTCTTTGAAGGGATGTTATCCCCAAAATTTTGCGAGTAAGTTGCGTGATTTATTTTGAAAAATTTAAGGCAAGGGTGCGAGGTATTACTTTGTAAGATTGTCTATACCTCCCATACTCCATGAGGCCATGATTAAGGATGAAAATAACCAGGACGGTGCAAAGATTTTCAAGGTCCAAACATGATAAAAAAAATTAAGGATTATGCTTGAGCTATTATCTATCGTAGACTTAGTTTTAAGTTTGAATTTGTCTATTTTTAAAGTTTGATATAACATGTTATCTAACATAAATATTTATTTTGTATTAACTTCTTTAAATAATATGAGATATATTTAAATGCGCTAATAAACTAATAGAACAATGAAATTTAAAACTCTTTTTAAAGAAGATTAAAACTCTTTGTAACCTCCATGTATGCTACACTTGATTTCTAAAACTCTTTTCTGAAGAAGATGATATGGATGAAGGTTGAATAAGGAGCCAATCTATTTTTTTTTTAGAAGTTTGTATTCTTAATTAGATAAAGATAATGAAGATGAAGAACCATAAGATATTTTAATTGGAATTTTCATTTTTTAATTAAAATTAATAAAAAAAATGTAATTTGTTTTTGAAGTTGTCAAAATAGTCACATAAACATTTTAATGGTGTTGAAATAAAAGGGTACAATATAAACATCTCACAACTCATAAACTTGTTTTTTCTAAAGAAGTTAAATCAGTCTACCGAAATTGGTACCAAATAGAATCCAAAATGAGACCTTGAGAGCAACATACTTTAAGGTTTCAATCTAACATCATCATGTCAGCCCAAGTTGGTTCATAACTAATAAACTTATTAAAGAACATAAAAGACTAATTTATTATAATAAAATAAGATGAATGACCATTTGAGGGTTATTGTCGGTTATCATCTTATTCCATTTCTTCAATTTTCTTGTTCTCTTTCCTTATAAACTCTCAAACAAAACCTAACTCTCGGTTTAAGAGTTTAGAGGAGAGGCCTTTAGAAGGAGTGAAGTTGAGGAAAGGTGAGAAATCTTTTACCTTGTATATGAAGAAAATGTTGTTTTTAGAACATAAGAAAAAAAATGTCTATAATTTTAAAAAAAAACAAAAAAGTATATTTAATTTGAACAATTATTTAAGGCCTTTAAAACACTCCAATAAATTTTTTGAATTCTGTCATATTAAATAAATTTTGTATAACGTCGTTGTGAGCTTAGTTCAGTTGGTAGGGAAAATATATAATATATACAGGGGTCGGAGATTCGAACCCCGAACACTCAACTTCTCCATATTTAAAACGTGTGAGCTCCAACCACCACACTAGTTGACAATAAAAAGAAAGAAATTTTGTATAAACGAAGAAACATATACTCTTATTTTTATTTTTTATAAAGTCATCTCCTTCTCTTCTAAAAGTCCCAATCATGACCTAAAAGTTGAGGGTGTGACATGAGAATGTTATGTGAAGCAATACGATCAAGTGGAGATGCAAGTCAAGACACAAGCGTGCAATCCGTCAAGAAAAATTCATCTTCTTGCTTGTGTAATAGTGCTCTCTTAACTATCCTTTCTTCACTCTCCTAGCTAGCCAGAAATATTAGTAGTTTTAGGGTACAACTCAAAAGGACAAATTTTAGTGCTGCCAGTTTATGTTTATTAAGAGAAAGATTTGTCCTCAATTACTCAACTAGCTTGCATTAATTAATATCTTTATCCAAAACGACAAGGAACTTTTTTCTTTTGTGATTCAGTTGCTTTTCCACCATCTCAAAGCAAGGCTTTCCTTGTTTAGATGTTTTTCTTTCTTTGAAACTTCACGTTAGCTATTAAAAGCAACTCCTTGAGCATCATATTCATATATAGTATAGTATAAATATAAAAGGCATATAATTATTTACCATCAAAAAAAGTAAGTTGGTACGTATCCGCCACTTAATTTGGTTGATAGTTGGTACTTCCAACTCATCTCATACTTTCAAACTAAGGGCTATGGCAGGTGATTCCAAGAATAATAATGTACTTATTATTGTTCATGTTATGTTATTTTGCACATGTTTGGCAGTGGCAAATTCAGTTGAGTTCAATTTTCCAGCAGTTTTCAACTTAGGTGATTCAAATTCAGACACAGGTGAACTTACAGTTGGGTTGGGCTTTCAGCTTGTCCCACCTTATGGACAGAACTACTTCAAAACTCCAAATGGAAGGGCATGTGATGGCCGTCTCATTGTTGACTTCCTAAGTATAATTTTTAACTTTATAGTTTTTAAACTTATCTACCTTTTATAGATTATTAATATTAATTGTGAATTAATAACTAGAAATATAAAGGTTTAAATAATTTTTTTTAGCAAAATAAAGGTTTAAATACTGTTTTCTAGTAAAATAAATATGTTTTTCGTCCTTGTAATTTTTTTTCCCTTTTGGTCCTTATTGTATCTTTTAGTTCTTGAAATATTTTTTACATTGAAATTGATTTCATAAATATGTAAATCATTTGATTTTAGTTTTTCTAATACCAACTACATAAATTAACCAATTTATAATGTGTGTAATATTCATTCTAGTCATTATGTAGTTGGTTTTAGAAAGACTAAATTGTATATTCAACATGAACAAATTTTACAAGAACTAAAAAACATCAAGGACCAATATCAAAACATTGTATATTTGCAATTTGAATGGGCTAGTTTATCTTAAATAAAATTGTATATTTGCAAGGATTAATGTATTTTTTTTTATAGGACTAAAAGTAAATATGTTCCTTAAAAAAACAAAAAAAAAGTAAAACATATTTGTAGACCAAAAACATATTTAAATCAAATATAAATAAATAATGAACTAAACCTTTATAAATATGACTTATGATATAACATTAAGACGTAATTTGATCTATGTAGTCCATCTCACTTAGTGAAATAAAACTTGGTTGTTGTTGTAATGAACTAAGCTTTTCTAAATATCATAACATAAAGAGTTTAGGTAAGTCAAATAATTTGGACAAAGGAATCTGGTTCTCTCTAGATCAGGATTTAAAAGTGAGTCTTGCGACAAGGTAAGACCATCCAAATAGTGCAATGTTGTTGATTGAATAAACTTATAACAATGACTTGCTTGCACTACAAGTATGACCCACCAAACAGACAAACAAACATCAATTGTTAGATAGAAAAATAATGGATAGCTAACTGTACAGCAGATCTATGTTTCAAACACAAGCAAACCCTGGAAGTCTTAAAACACGTACTTACAACTTGCAGTAACCAATAATCAAATAGCCATGGCCAGAGTCAAATGTATAATTTGCATAATCACTACCATATTCTTATTACCTTGTGCCAAATCCATCCATTTAGATTTTCCAGCAGTTTTCAACTTTGGTGATTCAAATTCTGATACCGGCACCCTTGTTACCGCTGGTTTTGAAAGCCTTTACCCACCAAATGGACACACTTACTTTCATGTTCCATCAGGGAGATACTCTGATGGCCGTCTCATCATTGATTTTCTTAGTAACAACTAAATCTCCATAAATTTAAAAGTTTGGATTTTTTTTCTTTCGTTTTCCTAATGATATTGTCTTGGATGTTGTTTGCAGTGGATGCATTCGATTTGCCATTCTTAAATGCATATTTGGATTCATTGGGTTTGCCAAATTTTAGGAAAGGTTGCAACTTTGCAGCAGCTGGTTCAACTATCCTTCCAGCCACTGCATCATCCATCTGCCCTTTCTCCTTTGGGATTCAGGTGTCTCAGTTCCTCAAGTTCAAAGCTCGGGCTCTTGAGTTGCTTGCAGGAAAAGGTATCTTCTACCACTAATTTAGTTTTGAATTTTTTTTTTACAACTGCAATTGTGGCCATGACATTATAGTTTTTTTTTATGCCTATAAGAGTGTATTGATGCACTAATCTATATAATTCGCACTAAATTTTTTTACCGCTTCAACATAACAACTTTTTTTGCTGCAAATCTCATTCATTCTTTCATGCATTTCAGGTAGAAAATTCGATAAGTATGTCCCGAGCGAAGATATTTTTGAGAAAGGATTATACATGTTTGACATTGGCCAGAATGATCTTGCTGGTGCATTTTATTCAAAAACATTGGACCAAGTACTTGCCTCCATTCCAACAATTCTTTTAGAATTTGAATCTGGAATTAAGGTTTGGTGTCAAATCATCTACTTTCGATTTATTTTTGGCATAATACTATTCAAATATATTAAGAGTTTAATATAAAAGAATTCTCATTCTTTGTTTTATTGTTTGGTAGAGACTATATGATGAGGGGGCTAGATATTTCTGGATACACAATACAGGTCCTCTAGGATGCTTAGCTCAGAATGTTGCCAAATTTGGAACTGATCCATCAAAGCTTGATGAACTAGGATGTGTTAGTGGGCATAACCAAGCTGCTAAAACCTTTAACCTACAACTTCATGCTCTGTGTAGTAAATTGCAGGGTCAATATCCAGATTCAAATGTCACATATGTTGATATCTTCACCATAAAATCAAACCTCATTGCAAACTATTCTAGATACGGTTAGTAACTTGACTTATTACATTTATCTATTTCACTGATTTTTCCTAGAAATTATAAAAGTTCCCCAAAAACGATGACATTGAAATTTTTTATTACTCCACCCAAACAAAAGTGTTGAGAAATGAAAGGAATTTAATTGAATCATTTAAGTTGCCTAGAATTTTAAATTCTTTAAAATTTCTCAATTACCTCATCCAAACACACTCTTAGAGTTTGTATTATGATTTTATACATATACACCAAAGGTGTAAAGACTTTTATGTTGTGAATAAATTATAATCATCACATTTGATTTTAATCATAATTGCTTCTAAAGTGACACATATGATTGATTGTGATTTGTTGACACGATAAAACTTTTTAACAACAAGAGTGCATCAAAATTAAACTCTTTGTATAAATAACTTTTCCAAAAGTTGTTAAATTTGCAAGATTATATATTTGCAGGATTTGAACAACCTATTATGGTCTGTTGTGGATATGGAGGTCCACCATTGAACTATGACAGTAGAGTGACTTGTGGGAACACAAAGACCTTCAACGGAACCACAATTACAGCAAAAGGTTGTAATGATAGTTCTGAGTATATCAACTGGGATGGAATTCATTACACTGAGACTGCAAATCAATATGTTGCATCACAGATTCTCACCGGAAAGTACTCTGACCCTCCTTTCTCAGACAAAATGCCATTTCTTCTCAAGCTCAAGTTCTAAATAATTTGTTTAGTGTTTTAGCGAAATTGATTTTATTCTTTATGTGCTTGTATAGTGAAAGCAATATCAGAATGTATCTTTGAATGACAGTCAAGTACCTCTTACGAAATCACTTGTGTCAAATTGACATGGTAACATTGTCCTTGTGATAATGTTAAAGAATTTGTACAATTATACATTCAGGCTTCATGGTTCACATGTCTATGACAAGGACATTTATGTTCTATTTTTATTCTATAGTAACTTCCTCAAGCTCAATTGTAACATGAGAATGGTCATACCTACACATTATAAATTATAGTTTAATGATTAAGAAGAACTTGGAAAATAGTTTCTGTTGTATGATATCTATTTTCTCACTTTTTTTTGGATACATAAGCATAATATTCTAACATCTGAACAATGAAGTTAATGATGACCAACAAACATCCAGGCTCCAACTACAAAAGAGAATTGTCCAAACTTCTCTTCCCTTAATTAAAAAAACCAATTACTTTTGACCCAAAAAAAAATAAAATTACTACGACTACTTCTATAAATAACACAACCAGCATAGTATCAAATATATATGCATGCAGATTGACAATTTGAGATAGCCCTTATCAGTTATGCATATAGACATTAAGTCCTTTACAGAACTGAAAGGAAGCTGCTGTTTCTTGTTTTTTTTTTATTTGTTTTTTTTAATATTGATTTCCTTAAAAGTTAAAAGCAAACAACCACTATACCAAAGAAGTTTAAATAGTGGAATTCACCAACTAGCAACTACTACTATTGATTGTAAAATAGTAAAAAAAGTAACTACTACTACTATTGGCAAATGTGTCTAATAATTTTACTTTATAATTTCAAGGGAATGATAATTGTAATATTTACTTCTTCAATTTTAAAATGAGTGATCTAGTTTCAGGGTGGGTGCATTGTCTTAAGAGGCTTATGATGAATTTAAATATGAGGTCTTTCTAAGTCAACATTAAATTTTCTTTAAAAAAAAAGTCAACATTAAATTTACATAATGATATTAATTTTTTTTTGTTTAAATATTGTTCTTTATACGTTTTAGAATACAAAACCATCTTACCTCAAAAAAAAAAAAAAAGAATACAAAACCATATATTAAATTAAGGTCGTTGAATTTGTTTAATTTTTTTTACTGAATGTTTTTTTTAACAAGAAGTGAATGTTAATGTCAATTGTTTTAATCTTTGTTGATACAATATTAATTTTAGATCCTCTAAAAAATAAAAAATTTAGATCGAATGCATATCAATTAATTGTTGAGTTAAAGAGAACTTGTGTCTGTGCCAAAAAATAAAGAGAATTTCTTTTGTCACAAGAAACAAGAGGGTGGGAAAAGAAATTCACAAATGTGAAGGAGGCTGAGACAATATGAGCCCAAATGTGAAGTGATGTGGAAACGGCACAGTGTTAACTAACGTTGAGAATTGTAGCCAAAATCGCATGGCGACGGAGGAAGCACTGGATCCCTCTCTCCCTTGTTGCCGGTATCTTCTCTCTGCTATTCTAGCTATGGAACCTTCCGACTGCTTAATCTCCCATTCCAAGTACACTTTCTCTTCTCTTTCTGTTTTCGTTAACAAATATATTTAAGCTTAGTTTATGCAATTTCAATTTAGGGCGTGCGGCGAAGGCTCAATTACGGAACAAGTTCAACAGTTCATCTTAGACCATTGTCTTTCCACACCGGTTAATTTTTCAATTATCTTCTCTGGCTCTTTTCTGTGTTTTTGATTTTCCATATCATTCTCAAAATCTTTCAATTATTGCTACTCTAATGCAGAGTGATTTTTATGCACCTTACTTGAAGAATTTTCTTAAGAAGCTTATCACTCAAGTTGAGTCTGATCATGGCTCTGTCTTGGACCAGTTTTACGAACTCTATGCTCATTACATTACATCATTTAAGGTTTTATTCTATCAACTTTCTTTAACCTTCCCTTTTCCTAGCTGCACTTGTTTGGTTATTTATAGTTTTGAGATTTATCTTTTTCCTTTCTTCCTAATAGGATGATAGTTTAGGCAAAAGAGATTCAAGAATCTGCAAAAGAATTTCATTTCTTTTTCCTGGTGGTAAATCATTATTACATTATGTTTCTCTATTTAATTATTACTCTCTTCATCCCATTTCTTTGGTAGTTTAAAGATTTTTCCATACGTTTTAAGATTTTTTTTTTTTTTTAGGGAATATTAAGAAATTATTTAGTGGTGTATATTTGTTTAAAATTGAATTACCCTTAATTTTATCAATAGTTGTTTTACAAATTCTCATTTTTCAATGCAAAGAGCATATAAATAATTTAAGCATGTAGTTAGAAAATAAATTTTAACTATATCCTGGATTTCCAAAACACCATTTTTTTTTTTTTTTTAAAAAAAAAAATGCTAAAATAAGATCACCAAAGATTTTGGAGTGGAGGGAGTATAACTTAGATCGTTTGGCTTATCTTTTGTTGGTAAATCGTATTGCTAGGTTGTTCTGAACTACAAACATTTCCGCACTCAAGTGTGCTGAATTTTCCATTACAGTGCTCTATAAACATGCTTGAAGGTGATACTGGGTAAGCTCGTAATTAATATCTTTAAATCCTGCTTGTCTGGTGTTTTGAGTTTAACATGCATGCTGTAGTCAGTAGACTAAATGATAATATGTACTCTAGCTTCTCATGAATACATCTTATATGAATGAATTCAACAATGCTAATTATTTGAACCTTTTTTGGGATCTCTGTGTAGTTTGTTTCTAATATTTCTTCTCCTAAAGATGCAGATGCCATGTGTGTGTTGGTATACTTATAAGTTGTGAAGCTCACACTACCTTCTGAAAGTTAGTTTTGGTTTGGTTGTGCAGATGCTCAATATGGCCATCAAGTCTGTTTTTGTCCGAGTTAATACTTTCTCATCCAGAATTATTTTCTAATAAAGTGTGCTTTGAGGTAAGTTATGTTTTTAGGAGTTTGTTGAATCTTGTAGCTCTTTTAAAATTTGCATGTGACAGTTATGTGTTTATCTCCACGTACTAGAAAAGCTCTTAAAAGCGACTTTGTCCTTTGCAAGCCGTTATTGTTGAAATTTTCATGTCTATTTGTAAACGTTATTATTTCATTTATTGCACTAAAACAGGCTTTCAGTTGTTCTTATTATACCATGTTGCACTTACGTACAGTTTGAAACAGATTGGCTCTGGAGTTGGCTTAGTTGGATTGTGTCTAGCTCACGTGAAAGCTTCTAAGGTATAGCAAACAATAACTGATGACTCGTCTCTGAAACACGTATTGAACAAAAAGGCAATTATGCTCTTAAACTATGTTTACTTTATTATGCTTTAGAAGGAGTGAAAGGTGCACTGGATTTTTTATATGCCTGATATTGGGTGATACTATTGTAGTTAAATAGTCAACAATGAGTGGTTCCAGTGTCTTTTAACAGGTGATACTAAGTGATGGTGACCTTTCAACTTTAGCTAACATGAAGTTTAATTTGGAGTTGAACAACCTAAATGTTGAAACTGGCACAAATAAAGATACAAGCGTGGTGAGTTTTTGCTTGCATAGATTGCGTTTTGGATTTTTCTTTTTATATTCATAAAATTCAATACTCTCAGCATTCATCTCTCAATTTTGCAATACTTACCATTTTTATGCTAAATAATTGTAAAAAATCAGTGATGCACTTAGTCTAGCTTTTAACCTTATCCCCATATTCAGTAGTTTATACTCTAGTGGGTAGCTCATACTATGATTGTGGATTTTTTCATGGAAGACCAACTTTCATCTTTTTGACATTTTAATTTCTCCTTTTGTTCAAATTCTGTATCTATGTTGATAAACAAATACAAATACTAAAATCAATGATGCCTGGGGTAGATTGGATCTTCATCATTTTAAGCAATGCATGTGTACTTGTATAAATAGTCAATAGTCATTGAGGAAAAGATAATCTGAATTGTATGTGTCATTGTTCTACTACTGTATGATGTGCTATGATTCACATATCTCAGGTAAAATGTTTGTATCTGCCATGGGAATCTGCATCAGAAAGCCAACTACAAGATATCATGCCGGATGTTGTGTGAGAATTGAACTTTAAATTGTTGTATAGCCTCTGGAACAAAGCATTTATTTATTTTATTTTTTTGGTCAAGTTAAAGCATTGTTTCTTATACTGTTCAAAGCATTTTTTTTTTTTTGGTCAAGTTAAAGCATTGTTTCTTATACTGTTCTTTAACATTTATGCAGATGTCATTTTTATTATATTAATATTATTATTATTTCAGTTTGGGTGCAGATGTGATATATGATCCAGTTTGCCTGCCACATCTTGTTCGTGTAATTACGATCCTTTTGAACCAGAGGAATATGGATTCAAGTAGCAAAGGTCTCTCTCCAAAATGTGAACTTGAAAATGGTGAACATTATTGTAAAGGTGCTAATGATGGATCTGAGGGTAGATACAAATCAGTTAACAATGATGGTTGTAATGTCCAGCCAAAGGAAGCACCGGTGGCTTATATTGCATGTGTTATTCGGAATATTGAAACTTTCAACTATTTTCGTTCTCTTGGGGACCAAGCTAACCTTTATATTGAGGACCTAACTGAATCACTGAAGCCAATGGTTCTCCTCCCTTACATGCAGTCATACAATCAAGCTGATATAAAACTATTGCGCATCACTTGCAGTCAAAAAATCATACAGTGAGGTGATCGCTTGGAAGGACCTTGGACATCGTGAGTAGATTGAAAAATATAGGCCATGTGTAGTTGTTTAGTCAAAGATTAGCTAAGAAACTAATGTCTGTGTTTCTCCTTGTTTAATAGGACTATATTATTCATTATACAGCAGTATTTTTTACTCAATTTTCTGTTCAATTGCTCTGGTTTCTTTAGTATTTTACACAATTGGTTCGGTTTGGATATTTCTTCAAATTGTATCAGTTCCAAAGAAAAGCGGTACTTTTAATTGCTAATGCTAAGAGGAGGAAGATAAATTAAATTGTGGCATTAGTTAATCTTAAAAGCCACTTGTTTCGTGTGAACGCTTCCCTTCTCTTTGTTTCCTTCAATTATCGGTGCCTTCTTTTTTCTGCTTTTACTTGCCTGTTTGTTTCCAAATTGAGCACCATCACCATCAGACGCACGTTTGAGTTTCAAAAATGTGATTCCAGAAGTTATAAACATGTTTGGGTTCCAAGTTTAAGAATCGATTCAATTAATGAAAATTGATTATACTTAAAGCAACATTTCCTAGCTTCTGATTATGACCAGAATGAATTCTATAACAAACCAAATTTGTCCCTTTCAACAACATGGCTATTTACAGTAGCCAATGTCTGGATCAAGTGTTGGAACCAGCTTAAGAATTTTTCTATGTCACACCTTTAACTGATAAACCTATGTCAAATCAACAGAAACATGAGAGAAAGTATCACACTTATATGTTAGTTAAGGAATTACCAATAGCATATTCTAGCTCTCTATACCTGACCATACAACAACATTGACTATGACCTTCCAATAGTTGTAACAATAGCCTTCCATGCAAAAACAACGAAGAAAAATTAAATGGTTGTAATTAAGACTATACAACCAAAGACCGGTTTCTTATTATGCTTGTAACTTAAGTCCCTAACTTGTCTCCTTCCTACCAATTTTACTCTATTTAATCATGTAATGGACTTAAGGGGTTAATCAGTGAAATTCATGGAAAAAAAACTCCTTTATATACGCCAGAGTTTTAAGACTTAATAATAATACTCCAGTTTTGTTCAGTCGACTTTTCACAATCACATATGAAAAGTTAAATTTACTATTAAATTAATGAATACTGTGAAATCATTAAAACAAGTCTAATTTACAAGTTCTTTTGATCTCATTCTTTTATTACAGTTGAAATTTGTCAGTAAAAAAACATATTATTTCCATTCTTATCCAGAAAAAGATAGATTGGTCGATTATATTCAAGGACCAACTCACCAATTTGACTTATAACTAAACTCACAAATAGTTCAAGATTTGTTCAAGTTTGTCTCTACCTATTAATTTCTTAGCATGCCATTTTCATTTCTGAAATCTAAACTCACGCTAAAGTAACAGCTTAAGTTTATACATCATTAATTCATCGTTCATGACCCAGTACTTTCCACATCGGCCAAAAGAAAATGTGTACCTTGCTACCTTATGATACAAACAGTACTAATAAACACAATGAAATTTTGAGTGTGGCTACATAGATCCACACTTTCCATTAAAGTTGTACCCAACACATGATGATGTCTAACACTGAACAATACAGATAGTTACATTTGATCACATTGATTTTCTCAAATTAATACTGTGCCTACGTGTAAGTGTCATGTGACCTGCAGTCGTGCAATAGACTACAAGCTAAACAACGGTCAATTCTGATGGCGGGTAGCGTCAACAACCGATGATGGCATGACAGGAAGAACAACATAAGAAGTTCCTTCGTCATCGCTATTATTGACTTTTGGCATTGGCGACCTAAATGACAATGCCCTCACTAAACGATGGTGCTGTAGTAAATATCTACCTGTCTAATTGAAAACTCAGGTCCAACCATCCCAAACTCTTAACTCACGATTGCTTGTTATTATTAAAGGCAGCTCTATCGTTTCTATATTTTGTTCTTGATTTTATCGACCAGTTGACTATTATGCAATACTTGATCATAGTGGAATTTGAACAAATCGTTATTGTCTGGCGATGTGCTATTTATCACAGAGAGTTGTCAAATAGCAGCTAGAGGCCTATAGCATAATTTAAATGAAACACCATTTTCTGCACTCATCTATTGGCAACATTTGTTATTGTGTATTGATTTCTACTTTCTTCAAAAAAAATGTATTGATTTCTACATAATGATGTTGATCACGCTAAACACAACTGCTAGTGGACCTCGTCCTAACCCTCAAGGATCTTTTCGGTACGGCTCAATCAATATAACCCGATGCTTACATTTTAAAGGTTAAGCCGCCACAGAAGATCAAAGACACTACTTGAGCTACCATCAATGGAATCTTACTCCTTAAGCCAGAAGTTCCATTTCGCCTTGCTGACAAACATCAACTAAGAGGAATGTACAAGCTCAATTTTCCTAGCAAGCCAATGAAAAGAAGAGGTTGTTGGCAGATCAATTATCAATGATACATCTAAAGGATTCATTGAAATTATATTTGCAAAACAATGAAACCACAATTGCAGAATCGGCGTTGGCTAAGAATCGACGCCTTTTACTTTGTTGTGTTACCCGTTACAATTTCGTTCAATGATCACAAGAAACCAAATGATAATATTGTGATCACTAAACAAAATTGTAATTGGTGACACAAGAAAGCGAAAGACATTGATTCTTACCCAACGACGAAAAAAAAGTGGCCACCAGATTAACGTTTTGTATTGTGGTATCATTGTTTTTCAAATATAATTTCAATGAATCCTGTAGATGTCACATTGATTATTGATCAGCCAACAGCCAGTGTCCTTTTCGTTGACTTTCTAGGAAAATTGAACTTGAATATTCCTCCTAGTTGATGTTTGTCAGCAAGGCGAAATTGAACTTCTGGCTTGAGTAATGAGATTTCATTAATGGTAGCTCAAGTGTGACTTTGATCTTCACTTGCAGAAGTGTAACCATTAAAGTGTTAGCGTCATTTATATTGATTGA
>Ga0315915_1003846_pt1 | contig 19029 bp, 13 predicted proteins | sample MpolbnodulesMG_FD_207738 | JGI IMG/M metagenome (GOLD analysis project Ga0315915, IMG submission 207738) | Medicago polymorpha root nodule microbial communities from Los Angeles, California, United States - branched nodules | ecosystem: Host-associated > Plants > Roots > Nodule | place: USA...
TGGAACAATTATTTCTCGCGGATAGGTTTTTTTACTAGCTTATAATGATTTGTTTATAAACTACTTCAAGTATGTTTGACTTATAACGTATTTTTTTTCTCAATTTTATCTTTGATACCTTATTAAAAATATTAATTTAATTCTTTTTATATCATTTTATATTCATCAACTAATTAACCACTCTTTTGATTATGAAACCATATAATGTTATAAAAAAACACTAGTAGTGAATTGGAAATTTTACCAAACACTAGAAGTTTAATTTGTTGGTTTATGCGTTGTGGTTAGTTTATGAGTTATCTACTATTTTATTCTCCAAACATAGACAATAGGTGGATAATTTGTCACAGTCAATTTATTTTCACACCCATTCTTTTTTGGTTGTTAGCAACATCCTTAAACTAATTGGATAATCAATTAGCCGTTAATGTGGCACAACTGTCAACGGTATACTACTTCATCAGAAAAAAACCTCCCAATGGTATGATGCCATGCCATCATCTTCACATGACACATATACATGTCTCGTTCTATTCTATGCGTTGAAAATGACATTAAAAAACAATGAATGAATAAATAAAGCTATGCAAGAGGATAAGATCAAGATAGAAACTACACCAACAAAAACAAAACTAAAGTAAGTAAAGAGAGCACACTGAAAACCTAAAATACCGGAAACCGGCTCATGACTCTCCAATAACAGTGGCGCCGCTTTTAACAAAACTGTCAAATATTACCAGCTACTCAAGTCACACAATTTCGCTGTTGACTCAACTTTCTCTTATATATACGACAACACAAAGCATTGACAAGGTTATCTTATATCTTATATTTCATTTGGATTCAAACTCAACCCGAGTCAACTAGAAAGATGATACTGGTAGCGATTGTGGCGGAGGTGATGGAGGAATACACGGCGTTACTGGCAAGGATGGTAGAACAGGTTTTCAATTCTGCACCTGTACCTCGAAGGGTTCGTTTTCTCATACTACGTAATCTTCCCTTTGTTTCTTCTCAACCTAGGAGGATTCAATTACAATCTCATTAGTTGTTTTTTTTTCTTCTTCTTTGTTTTGTTTCCATTGTTCCGTATCCTACCTTTGTAAATTTTTATTTAGTGAATTTGAGTTTTTTTGCATTCTAAATATTAGCAGTACTGTACTGTATTGTTCGAGATTTCCCAGTTGTGTTCAGAATCTTGATGGTGATTGCATTGTAAATGGACACATGTGTGTAGAAACTTCTTTTAGGACATTTATTTTGTTCTGTTGGGACACTAATTTTCTTTGTAGACGAGTAGACGAAATGGTAAATACAATTAAACTCACACATCAAGGTCCCGGATTCAATTTGGATGAAAAATGTTCGACATAACAATTTCAACGTTAATTTAAGAACACAGTTCTTCAATTTAATTAATGACCTAAATTAAACTTTTTAATGTAATTATTATGATTTTTTAATTATTAATCATTTCATGGTTAAATAATGATGAGCATTATGAGTAATAATAATAAGAATATTAACAACTATTATCAACAACAACTTATAATTTACGTGGTCCAATGCAATGTTTATTGACTTAACTGAATTTTCATTGAGATATACTCCACTCTCTGGGCTATACAAGGTTTATGTAGGACCTTTCTTCAAAAAAAGGTTTATGTAGGACCTTTTCATATGATATAATTTGCAATATGATATCATTTTTTAATGAGCTATTCATTTGGATTGCATGAATGAATGTCCATAGTCTGATGACAAATTAATAGTAAATAATATGATATGATGGATGTGTATAATTTGAATCACTTCAAATTATTGCCAGTTTGATTGTAAATCTTGGCTCGGTTTTTGGTGGATGATGAGTTGATTATGTCTTTTACTGTGAGTTGAGTTGGTTTTTACCGTGCGATATAATATTAAATTAATGGAAAGACACAATCGTTAACCGATAATATAATGCTACAATTAATACTATTCTAAGTTTTAGAGCATGGTATGCTATGATGTTGATATATTGGATTAATTTCTTAATTTCTATTAAGGGCTAGCATGATTCAGTTCAGGATGAAAATTGAATCGAACTAAACTGGACTGTTTGTTAAATTTAAAATAACTGAACTGAACTGTTTCAAATCAAACTGAACCGAACTATTATTATTGATACATTTGAAGAAAAAAAAATGAAATACAATAAACAAAATCGAATTTTAGTTACAGTTTAGAACTGAACTGTTCGGAACTGAACTGTTTCAAATCGAACTGAAATGTTTTGAACTGACCTAAACTGTTTCAATTCAGTTTCAGAACTGTTAGTAATAATTCAGTTCGGTTTTTTGGTTTTTATGCCCACCCCTAATTTCTATACTCTATGCAGAGTTGGATATATAACTACAAAATATTCTTGATGGATTCACCTATTTAAATGTAGAAGTGATCATCCTTATAAAAAAAATGTAGAATTGATTGTATCTATGAAATTTAGGTGAAATGTTTTTGACCATTTACTATACTAAGATATATGTGTACGATTCATCCTTAAATTACATTACTTACTATCACATCCATCCTTGTCGAATCTAATCCAATATCAAACCCATCCTTTGGGATTGCCTTAAATGAGTCATCATTGATAGACACTAATTATAAATCCACAAACTCAAACCCATGGATCCATTAAAAGTCATTGAACAAAGAAAACTGCTCTTTATCCAAATGTTTTTGCTCATTCCCAAGTGAAATGACCATATTGCCTCTGCGTGAGTTAACTCCAAAAGCTATAAATTATTTTATACTTCTCTTCCGTGAAACTAGGTTTTATACCGTATGCTATTAAAGACTGTCACGTTAATTGCAGAGAGAATTGAAAACCCTCTAAAATCCATAGCCACATAACAAAGAAAAGATGATTAATTTTAAGGTTCATAGGTAATCGAAAATTAGGAATTTATGGAGGTTTCAACTAGGGGTGGAAATTGGCTAGGCCGGACTGGGCTTTGTAAGGCCTAAGCCTGGCCTACTTCAAAAATTATAGGCTTGAGTCTGGCCTATTACCTGTCATAGACTTATTTTCAACGCCTGACCTGACCTTTTTAATGACCTGATGAAGCCTGAAAGCCTATTTAAAAGCCTATTTTACACTAAGGCCTAACAACATCTATAAGACTACCACTAAATAGGCCAAAACTTATGAAGGCCTAAAACACACAAATATGACTTATACTAAATAACAAATACTTACGAAGGGCTAACCACACCAATACACATGCTACTAAATAGCCAAATCATATGAAAGCTTGAGTTTATAAAAAAAGCATCATCATTATCAATAATGAAAGGTATATTATATAAAAAGCTTAATAGGCCGGCCCGACAGACTTAATAAGCTTTTTTGTAAGCCTTAGCCGAGCCTATTTAAGTAAATAGGCTTTATGAAAAGTTTGAGCCTGACCTTTTTATTAAACGAGCTGGACCGAGCTAGACTTTAAATAGGCTAGGCCGTAGACCCCTGTCGAACGGCCTGACCTGTTCCCACCCCTAGTTTCAATAGAACACTATCAATATTAAAGTTCAATTTGCTGAACAACTTCAAACATTTAACAAAGAAGAGTAAGAACCACAGATTCCTTGGCATCTTAGAAGCCTCAATTTCTTAAGATTTTTCCATCTCTTCCATATCCAACCAATTCCATAATAATCTCCACGGATACCATCAAAACAGGGACTTTCCAAATGAAAACAAAATATACCAGGGACCTCAATTGGATACAAGAGTTTGACAAAGAAATTATTGAAGAGAGAATGAATTGACCAATCAAGAATTTGAGAGAGAAATTTGGAAGAAGAACTTGAGGAAATTGCATATGGAAGAAGGGGTGTTGTTGGGGTAGAAGATGGAAGAAAGGGTGATAGACAAAATGAATTATTTTAATTATAAAAGAAGGTGGCAGTGATAAACTGAAATGAAATGTTGTGGAATGTATAAAACTAGCGTGAGTTAACTCACGCTCAGTTTAACACTAGCGTGATTCAAGTCACGCAACTTTTTATACTAGCGTAACTTAACTTACATAGGGGTAAAATGGTCTTTTTCTTTAGGAATGAGCAAAAACGTTTGATTAAAGAGCAGCTCTCTTGAACAAAACCCTGGTAGTTTATACCCATGTCCTCCCCTGAACAAAACCCTGGTAGTTTATACCCATGTCCTCCCCAGGTTTGATTCATTTAGTTTTAGCAAGCACAAATTATGCTTGATCATACCGACTACATTTCTCCTAATATGAGTACTCCTTTATTTCCACCTGCAAGAAAATAATTCTTTTTGGTATGCACTTAAAAGTCTGCATAGAAAATATTCTGTCAACCACCGAATCATTAATGTTCAACACAATGCATGACTCCACAAACCAAGTCTTTGCCAACATTATTGCATGTTATTCTAACATAAAAAAAAAATGCATGTTATTTTCAACACCTACGCACACACTTATTCAGATCATTTTGACATGGTGATCATGAAGTTAGTCTCTAGCAGTCAAATAATTTTGACTAACATGCTAGAGTAAATTCTTAACTTTTGGCACAATCTTATAGCATGACAACTAAGATGCCATACCTACCATTCACCCGAGTATCATTCGTGTCAATTGCCTCATCTATATGCAAAAATGATAAGCACTCTTGAAAGAGTAAATCACATCCGTCTGCATAATTTTCACAGCAGCCCCTGTACCACCAATTCATTGTTCCAAGCTTTACTATCATGGAACGGCAAATTTCAAATCGTTAGTATGTTCGAAAAAGGATCTAATAGGTTTGGTCATCCCACTCCCGTCATGCAACCAATGATGCTCCCAAATTGGTATAATTAGTGTATATCAATGATGACTCATTTAAGACAATTCCAAATGATTCATTTGTTATTAGTCTATATTCTTCAAGTATCGATTTGATAATGACTTATATAATTCAAGGACGATTTCTTTTTATTATCAAAATAGTCCTTGTGAAAAAATTTCACTTTCTAAAATATTCGATAAGTTTATTTGAAACTCCATGTCTGACTAAATTGATTGAACATTGTAATATCGAGGGAGACTTTTGCTATTTCGATTAATTCAAAGAGAAAATCAATTGATTGGTAAAAAATCAAGGATGACAAATATTTGTGTTTGTCTATAAGTTTGATAATTTTTTTATAACAGTTTTTTCTGAATTTTTTTATTTTGTTCGGATAAAAAATATAACAATGTTGACATTTTATAAAATGAATGGTTAAATCTAAAAAAGAAAAAGAAAAAAGACGAAAATACTATTCACTCCGTCCTATATTAGATGACCTAGTTGACAATATGCACCATTGATCTGACATACTTTAATCATGTTTTTATACTAATATATAAAGATAAATAATATCAAATAAGATGTTGGATTCGTTTCGATTAATATTTTTTAAATATTAAATTTTCATAATTTTTTATAATAGATAATTAAAGATATTAAAGAAAAAAATATGCATTGATATGTGTGACAGAGTCAACTGTATCACTTAATATGAGACGGATGGAGTATTCAACTATGACATAAATAATTAAATCGGGGAAAACAAGATAAATAAAAAAATGTTATCCGAAATTAATGCAAAAGACACGAATTGCTTAGTTTTTTTTACCCTTAGTTTAATTAAAAAGCATTTTTTTAAATAAAATATTTAAAAGAAATTCAAAAGTCTATTAGTAAAGTACAAGTATTTGGTAGATAAACCAGAGGGGAAGAAAGCAACAAAACAATGAGTATTTAGTGAAGAAACTTCAAGGTATTGACTTGGAAGATGTTTGGTTGATGATCATAAAACACATCTTCCTTTCATCAAACATCTTCCAAAATTGTAAAAGGAAACAGAAGAGACACAAAAACCAAACAAAACAAAGATATGATGAATCAAAACACTTCTCGTTTGTCACCACTTGCAAAACCCTTCACTCTCAATCGCTCTTCTTCACCAAAACCCTCTTCTAATTCTGAGAATCATGACGACCCTTTTAGTTCTTTGCTTGATTCTTTTCGACAAAGTAGTTTCAGTTCAAAGGGTCGTTCTGTATCGTTGAATGACACTGTCGAAATTTCAACTTTGCCAGCTCAAGGTGATGAAAGTTTGCGTTTTGAAGAACACCCTTTTCTGGAGTTGCATAAAAATGGAGACTTTGAAGTTGATGTGCTTAATTGGTCACACTTTGAAGTTGCTAATTCAGCTAGTGATGTGAGCATGTTTCAGAAAGGTAGCTTTTTTCTGCAATTTTAATTTGATATACTTGTTTTTATTGATTTTTATAGACATTTTTTTTAGGGAATTTTGAATATTCTTGAGAAATATGAAGCATATGTTGAGTCCTCTAGTGGATGTTTCAATTTACAATAGAGCTTAAGCGGGTGACCTGATAGCGGAAACCTGATAGTAGGTGTCGTGTCCCAATGGATCTTGGATAAGCTTTAATACCATCCTAGAATTCGGGTTGCCCCTAAACTTAAACTTACAAAACAAGCTTGTAAGGTGAAGACTGCTCCCACTTACAAACACATTGTCGACCATATCTCATCCAACATGGGACTCTTAAAAGTAAATTTTAATTCACTGTTCAAAAATTTGTTCTTTTTATTTTTTATGTAGGCTTTTACCTCTACTTCTGCATGATACGTTCAAGTAAACTATCAATTAGAATAAGTAGACAACTTTTATATTAGACATCTGCTTCATGAAATGCAGTTATTATATATCATCATAAGCTGGACAACACTATATAGTTTTTTGTTTTATTATCTTAGTTTCGCTATTACATTGGAATCTCACTAATGTGATCGTTCAGCCATGACTTGTAGAAACCTTTCAGCAATAAAATTCATGCTTAAAGAGTTGAGATTTCAATTCTTTCCTCTCTAAGAGTGAAGAATTACAAAGGCTCTGCGCATAAATGCTCTACAGAAATTATTTAGGCTCAGTTTCCTTTAGAAATCAAAATTAGCTATATTCATTTATCTGCAAATATAAAATTTGGTGGTCTAGAGAAGTTAGTGATGTTTTCTCCCTAAGCCCCTGTGCTTCTCTCCATCTTAAAATTGGTTAGTTGAAAGATAAGAAAACTATTATTTTATTTCACTCAATGTTGTCGTGAATGTCTAAGATAGAAATAAAATGACTCTTTTATTGGTTTCTATTGTTGAAACTATTTTTAAGATTAACTATATCTATGCATGTCACTGTCTGTCTATACAGTGGTAAATTGGTAATCCTTTGCATTTATCACAGAAATTTACAATGTTGATTGTTGATATCTGAAGTGATGGAAATGTTTTAGTTACGGCTAAATCATTGTCTTTGTTGCTCCAATTATGCTCTTATGTCTAGTATTGTTTTGTCGTACTTTGAACTGACTCAGTTATGCTTCTGATTTAGGGCATCAAAATCTTGTGCCAATTTGGCATTGACCACTAGTGTTTTTTTAGTTAAATTTTGAATTTGATGTTTAATGTCTAGTTTTGACTTCATGCTTCCTTTAAAATTTTATTTAGAATAAAAAATAAGACAATTAAATGAGAAAACTGTGGAACGATTTGTGCAGATAAACCTCCCGTTGATGGGTTGAATCCCTTTCTAAAAGTGTCTGATGACATTTTTGAAAACAACACCGGTACAATTGTGGGAAAAGACATTCTATCGAATTCCGAAGGCACAAAACATGCTGTTGATGAGTCTAGCTCCTTTCTTAAGGCACAAAACAAGGTTGTCCCACTCAAGATATCAACTGATATGTCCTCTGCTAAAAGCACTCCTCAAAATCCGTTCTCTAATAATTTGGGTGATAGTGACACTGAAGTGGATTCTCCTTGTTGGAAGGGAACAACGGATCTAAGTTTAATTCCATCAGAAGTTTCACAATCTGTACAATTTCATCATGTTGAGAAACCAACAGAAAAGCATAACACTTTAAATCCTCGAGCTCCACAGTTCTTTCCTGGTATTGGATATGTTAAGGACGATTTTGTCTCTTCAAACTCTAGTGTGCCTGTAACTACTAATTTGTTGTTGGGAGAGGACATACTCATGAAAACTGTCATGGAAGAATCCCTAGTAGATTTTAATATGGGAGAATTTCAGTACTCAACCAACATCAGCGGAACAGAAATGGTATTTAATATGATTAATGATCCAAGAAGCATCTCTGTGGATCCTCTGCTAAATTCACATTCTATGATGACTCAGTCTTCATCAATAGAAGCAACTTCAAAAGGAAAACTTGTAACTATAGGTGATGTTGATGACTTTGTAAAGGGAACTGAAAATCCCAGTGCTAGTAGGTCAGCAAATGAGGTTTTCCCTGCAAAGGGTCGTTCTCCATCATCACCGACATCATCATCCCAAGCTAATGTTTTTACAGATCTTCTAAAAAGATTTGAAGGTTTCTCCAAGTCTTTAATCGAATCTCCTAAACCGAACATTAAGGTAATGGTTGGCGCAATGCATGTGCTTTCGGAATTGCTTGCAAAAACCTGTGTGGACGGAGTTGATTCATATTGTGAACATGATCTTAGTACGACTAAAGTCCTGCAAATAATCAATAATCTGAATGATTTTAATGCAAAAGTAGGCGGTGAAAAGACTTCAACTTCAACCCTTGATTCAACTGCTGCAAATAGTTCTTTTTGTCTTGATAGATCATTAAAGGTTACCAAGGTATGTATGATCTATATTTTTATAACCAATTTATGCACAGTAGCAGCCTAACGGTGCCCTTTTATTTCATTCTCTGCTCAACATTTACTGTTCTGAAAACTGAGATGCATATATGTGGACATTCAAGGGACTTGAAATGGAAAATGTAGAGACCCTTACTGTTCCAAATCCAAACCAGCTCTATCTGCAAAATGGTAATACTGGAAAAACTATAGTTTCTAATGTGATTGGTCAGAGTGGACTGAGTTCTTTTGCATCTAGCAGTGGAGGAGGCACCAAAAATGGCCATGATGTCAGTCAGGTACTCATGGCTGCGTGCGACAGTAACCAGAATCAAATCTATTTATGTTTTTTATTTTTAAAATCTGAAATAAATGTCTGAATTCTTGCAGCTTCAGGTCATTCGGAGAAGTCTAGGGAAAAATCTGGATTTTGACAAACAAATGCACCCAGAGGACTTGTTGTTTTGGAATTTATGGCTTGATTCTGAAGCAGAGCGTTGCTATAGGAAGTTTAAAACTTATCATTGGCTTATGGAAGCTGGTGTGGATGTAAATTGCAAAAATGTTGCGGTATTTCCCTCTGCCTAAAAATACTATAGCAAGTAGCAACCTTATATTTCTTTCTCTAGGACTGTTTGGATTGACACATTTGAAATTACCTACTTACATCAACACTTGTGAGACTGTTTCCATAAGCTCTCTTGGATAACTTATGAAAACAGCTTATAACTTATATAAAAACAGTTTATCTTTATTTTATCTTTGTTATAGAACTAGCTTATACATAAGCAAATGTGATAAGTGCTTATGCTATAAACACTTAATTAAGTTGTTTATCCAAACAAGGTCTATAGGTGAAAGATACCTACATGCATATGCATACATGCGTGTATTTATTTAATAAAATTAGCATTGGTGCTCTTAAAACCCTTTTAGCAACATGGGTGATGAATGGATTGTGTATTTCTATTTTCAGGAATTGTGGAGGTGACACTCGACAGTGCTTAGTAGTTTGTAGACTTGCTAAGGGATATAATAGAAGCTGTACACATCGGAGCTATCATACATATTATCAACTAATTATTGGGTAAATTTCTACTTGTACAAAAGTAACTGATTCACGAATCCAATGGATCTGGACTGTTCTCAAGAGGAAGACAAACATTCTACTTCAGTCCCACATAACTAATTTTCTTCTTCTGGTTTGTCTTGTCTTAAATTTGACAGAAATATGCACAAGCTAGTAAGTCTAACTATTTTGAATGAGAAAAACTTGTGTATATGTTGATCTTCTATTCATATCTGGATAATTAGGTTTATTAACTTCTTTTGTTTGACCTTATGGTTTTTATCCACATTATTGTGGTGGAAATTACCTATTTCAAACACAATAATGTGAGAAAAAAAGCTAAATAGGAAAATACATTTCTCATGTTAAATTTCATGTGAAAAATGTGTTTCCTTTTCATGAGTGTTACCTATTCAATCCCTGAGATTTACACTATTTTTTATATAACAAGGTGATATAAAAAGATGATTCATTCCAATGCGAATAATCAATATGGTATGATACAATCGGTAGATAACTTGATCTTTTAAACATGTGGTCATGAGTTTGATCATGATGCACATTCAAAAGGATGTCTGTAAGACGTCAAATCCTTAAAAGAACATTTGAGAATAGATACATAGCTTCGTGCTTTAGGGTCCTTTTGATGATGGGTGAACGATGGCCTACGCTAGCTCAATCACATGATATGATGATTTATATCATCCTCATTTGTTCTATCCTAACTTAGAAGCTACTCTGTTAACCACTTTTGTTTACAAAATTGAGAAATTGATACTACACATGCATTCTTTTCCCTTTTCTGTTGTTTTTATTCATGCATTGTCGCTGGTGCGAACTTACTTATGGTTGAACTTAGAAATTTGTGCTATATAGGTTACATAGTTCAGAGTCAGGGTCACTCAATAAATGACATATATACTTACATAGACACATATAAAAAGTTGTGTTTTGTGTTTAGCAATGGTTGATACCATGACTCAATGAATGCAGTTCAATTTTCACATAACATCCTTTTGGGGTGGGGTGAAAAGCTTTAAGCTACAACCTAAACACTCAACTGTAGATTATCCATATAAGTGGTTTAAGGACCAAAGCTTGAAAGTTCAGAGTGGTTGTATTTTTAAAAAAATTGTGGAGAACATGAAGTGAAGTTAGAACATTTAGGAAAATAAATTGTCCTTTGCTAGTTAAGCATCACACTGTACTAATTAGGAGTAATTACTAAACCAACTGTTACAAATAATAAATGCTAAGATTTAAGCTGAATATGGTAAGGAGAATGAGATGCACGAAACCTTGTAAGTAAACTGTCAGGTATCATCATTCATCATCAGTTGAGGACCTTTAGGCCTACTCCTCCATTGAAAGTCAAATTCTTTCATATATATTACGTACATATTAGCTGCCTTAATTAATCCCTGAATCTTTAAAACGAGTTACCGACAGTTTTTATTTTATTATTTTTTTAATTTTAATTTTTACAGAAGCATGATTTTAAACCGATTTTGATATATTTTACAATTTGTTAAAAGCATTCACATAATATCCAATGTACATTCACATCTTCAAAATATTATATGGTATATATTTGGGTTTTTTATAAGTATTTTAACGTCACTGGTCTAAGGATCGAAATGATGATATTTTTAAATAAAAAATGTATTATTTTTTGCAAGAGTAAAAAAATTGTTTATTTATCTACCAAAAACAATGTTTATTTCTGTATCAAGTTATTTATATTTTATTTATCACTATTTTATACTTTTAAATCAATGCCCTAAAATATGAAAATAGACCCTCTTATGCTAAAGTATTTATTCAATTTTACGTCTACAATTTGATCACTTTAAGAAATAAAATCGGACGTCGTGACCCGGGACCTCACAGCTGTGATTACCACTTCATCTAAGACCAAAAAAAAAAAACAGAAACCTTTTATCAAAATGATTATTATTATAAGGTTAAAATGATTTTTTTTCCATCCAATTTTCTTCATTAAAAAGCATCCCTATTAATATTTTGAATATTAGTTTGGTTGAAGAGTACTGGTCAGTGGTGATGAACTTGTAGTTGAAGCGTTGTTGTTAGTTAAAAGACGTACATGTTCCAACCAAATCCTTCCTTATACTTCCCGCAATAAATTCAAATCTTTATCCTTTTCACATGATAAACAAACATAAAACAAAACAAAAGAAAACACACGTTGCTTCTGATCTATGTATGTGTCTTTGTAAATACTAAATAGTAGTGACTTTGTGTGTGAGCTAAACAATGAATGAATGACACCAACCACTTAACTTCTGAAAATGAACCCACCATACTACAATCACCTTCACCAATAATATTTCAATTTTTTTTCCAACTAATTCTTCCCTTAAGGATTGCTTCATTGACTCTATATGCACATTCATATAAAACCATAAAAGAGTATAGATTGAGAAGTTAAGGGTCATAGAGTTTATGGTCCTTGAAGTTTGACATAAACAAAAATGATGGAATCAGGAGTTAGCTTTTGTAACTCTTGTGGTGAACAAGTTGGAGTTGATGCTAATGGAGAGGTGTTTGTGGCTTGTCATGAGTGTTATTTCCCAATTTGTAAGGCTTGTGTTGATTATGAAACCAGTGAGGGACGTAGTGTTTGCTTGAGATGTGGCAATCCCTATGCTGGTATGGTAACACTAGTACAATGTCTAATTCTATACATTTATATTTCCAATATATGGATCTGTAACTTCTTTTGTACTCTTCCTTCTAATTTTCATGGCATGGTTATATTAGACTTTGCAATCTTTCTAGGATCATTCATCAAAACACGGTTTACGTCTTATAATAAATGTCATGTTTACAAAGAAAAAATGTTTCAAAATAAATTTCATTTTATCTTTTTAACGTAGCAATAAATTTCATTTTATCTTTTCAAAGAAATAAATCATTTTTTTATTCAACCATTCATTGATTTTAAGCATTCTCTTCTATTCTGAATTATTTGTTTGAAAAACTCTATTCTGAATTATTTGATTCATTCACTTAGGTTCATCATACGACTTTTTGTGTGAAAAAACGTAAAGTTTGTTTCCTTTTGCATATTTTGTAGATAGAACAAGAGGTAAGGATGACACGAAAGTTCCTGCAAATCAATCCACAGCAACGGCTGCACAGATCAGCACTTCTCAGGTAACGAATTTACATTAACATTAGTATATTACAATAGGTGCACATAGTAATTAACCTTAGTTTATGATATTTGGACTCTCTGCGGTCACAATTTCGACAATCCCAGATATCAAAGTTTGGTGAAGTCCTAGTATGAGTCATCCGATCTTTTCATCTAACAGTTAAGATTCATAGTCTACAGCGACTGCAGAGAATCTTGGTCAAGTTTTTGGGAAAATATAAATTTTGAAGGACAATAGGAATTTTGTCTGTATATACTTTAAACTTTATTCAAAAATATTGTCTAGTTGTTCAAATTTTCACTTAACAACCTCTGCTGGCATTATGTAGGATGTTGGACTCCATGCTAGGCATATCAGTACCATGTCAACAACAACAGTGGACAGTGGTAAATAATAGAGACTTTAGCTTACATTTCTTGTAACAATATCTTTAGAAGTTCAATCTGATAGTCATAAGTTGGTTTGTTTTGTAGAATTAAATGATGAGTCTGGGAATCCTATATGGAAAAATAGAGTGGAAAGTTGGAAGGAGAAGGACAAAAAGAACAAGAAGAAAAAGGAAGCACCTAAGGCTGGAAATGAGACTCCAGTTCCGCACGAACAGCAGATGGATGAAATGCAGTAAGTTCAATGAGAAAGGAAACACTTTTCCAAAATGCATAGTGTGAAGTGATTTTTTTAAAATGTTTTCATTTTGTGACTTTAGAAGTATTTATGATTAATGTCAAACGTTTTTTATGATATGATGATTATGATTGATTGACAATGTAGCAAATTTTTACACTAAAAGTGATTATGAATTAAATCCATAATATTGTTGATTTTTCATCAACATATTATGGATCACATTGTTGTAATTACACGAATAAATTTGCTAATGAACATTTTCTCTTGTTTATTATTTTTGTTGGCCTTGCTCCATATTTATTCTGATCTATTTTGCAGGCCCTCCTCAGAGGCTGCAGCTGCTGAACCACTTTCAGTGATAATTCCAGTCTCAAAATCAAAACTCGGACCATACAGAACTGTTATAATCATGCGACTCGTAATATTGGGTCTGTTTTTCCATTATAGAGTTACACATCCAGTTGATAGTGCTTTTGGTCTGTGGTTGACATCTATCATCTGTGAGATCTGGTTTGCTTTTTCCTGGGTGTTAGATCAGTTCCCTAAATGGTCTCCTATCAATAGGGTTGCTTTTACGGACAGGCTCTCTGCAAGGTAATTGGAAGCTATTTGGAAATTTGTTCCTTATACTTCAAGAAAACGAAATCAATGGAAAATATAAAGTAAAGTAATATCTAAATGGAATGTGCAAACTGATATTTATTATGTAGTATACTAGTATTTACTTTGGATGCCGAGTGCTAAACTTTATATTACCATGCCAGGTTTGAAAGAGAGGGTGAACTTTGTCAGCTTGCTCCTGTGGATTTCTTTGTCAGTACGGTTGATCCGTTGAAAGAACCGCCGTTGATCACAGCTAACACGGTTCTTTCTATCCTTGCCGTGGACTATCCTGTGGAAAAAGTATCATGTTATGTTTCAGATGATGGTGCTGCAATGCTGACATTTGAATCCCTTGTGGAGACAGCTGACTTTGCAAGAAAGTGGGTTCCGTTTTGCAAAAAGTTTGAGATTGAACCACGCGCACCTGAGTTTTACTTCTCTCAGAAGATTGACTATTTGAAGGACAAAGTTCAACCTTCTTTTGTGAAGGAACGTAGAGCAATGAAAGTAAGCAACTGAACTTAAAAAGTCTTTTCTGTAGTATTGAATTTTTTAATCAATTCGTATAAAATGAATTGTATGGTCATGTAATTGTTGAATATATCAAAATTGTATGATTGAAATTCTATTGAAATTATATGATTGCAAAAATGAAATTATATATTTGTCTCTGATACCTAGACTCACCACTTTGTTTGCTGACATCTTAGAGAAATCTATTCATGAGTATCTTTCATTTCTATCAGAGAGAATATGAAGAGTATAAAGTCAGAGTTAATGCTTTGGTAGCTAAGGCTCAGAAAACACCAGATGAAGGGTGGACTATGCAAGATGGAACCTCTTGGCCAGGAAATAATTCACGCGATCATCCGGGCATGATTCAGGTATATCCATTCATTTTGTTTGAAATCAAATCTCAATGATGAGAGGCACAGTCGATTAGTTAGATACCTAGTTTGTGCAACTTGACTATGGAATTATTGAAAGGACCAATTATTTGACGTATGTGACATCATTATAATTAATTGGCTTTATAGAGCTAATTGTATACTTCACGCAGACGCAGTTCTTCACCGATTCAGATTTCATTTTAATATCTGTTATCATTGTCAGGTTTTCCTTGGACACAGTGGTGCTCATGACATAGAAGGAAACGAACTTCCAAGGTTGGTCTATGTTTCCAGAGAGAAAAGGCCAGGTTACCAACACCACAAAAAGGCTGGTGCTGAAAATGCACTGGTAAGATCAATAGATACTTAAAATTAACAATTTATAAAAGCTCGTCAAGAATTTGTAGGGCTTGACGCTTATTTTGATTATTATAGGTGAGGGTGTCTGCAGTTCTCACAAATGCTCCCTACATTCTCAATCTTGACTGTGATCATTATGTTAACAATAGCAAGGCTGTTAGAGAAGCTATGTGTTTCCTGATGGATCCAGTAGTCGGTAGAGATGTTTGTTATGTGCAATTCCCCCAGAGATTTGATGGTATTGATCGTAGTGATCGATATGCCAATCGCAACACAGTTTTTTTCGATGTAAGTTTGAATGAAAATGAAGAGTTTTACCATCTATACTTAGTGTATGCACTGAATTTAACAATTATGAGGTGAAAATCATGGACAAAATTCTGTGCGATTTCTAACCTTGACACATTTCAGGTTAACATGAAAGGACTTGATGGCATTCAAGGACCTGTATATGTGGGGACTGGATGTGTTTTCAATAGACAAGCACTTTATGGATACAGTCCACCATCTATGCCCCCATTACCAAAATCTTCATCTTGTTGTTGCTTCCCCTCAAAGAAGCCTGCTAAAGATGTCTCAGAGCTTTATAAAGATGCAAAGAGGGAAGAGCTTGATGCTGCTATTTTTAATCTCAGGGAGATCGAGAGTAAGCACAGTAGTTTTTTTTTTGTTAAACAGTTTTACTTTATAGACTCCTTAATAAGGAATATCTTTCGGTTTCTTTACTTTGTTGCAGACTATGATGAGTATGAGAGGTCAATGCTTATTTCACAACTTAGTTTTGAAAAAACATTTGGTTTGTCCACTGTTTTCATTGAATCTACACTAATGGAGAATGGTGGTGTGTCTGAATCTGCTGATCCCTCAATGCTGATCAAGGAGGCCATTCATGTAATCGGTTGTGGCTACGAAGAAAAGACAGCATGGGGAAAAGAGGTTAGGAATTCATATTCCTGTATATACTTTTTCAGTTCCTTTTGGGTTCTTGTAAGATTACTTGTAGTTTAAGTAATCAAATACCTTGCTGTGTTGTGTATTCAGATTGGTTGGATATATGGTTCAGTGACTGAGGATATCTTAACGGGGTTCAAGATGCAATGTCGTGGATGGAGGTCAATTTACTGCATGCCCTTAAGGCCTGCATTCAAAGGGTCTGCGCCTATCAATCTTTCTGATCGTTTGCACCAAGTTCTTCGATGGGCTCTTGGATCAGTTGAAATTTTCCTTAGTAGACATTGTCCTCTTTGGTATGGTTTTGCTGGTGGTCGTCTGAAACTGCTGCAGAGACTGGCTTACATAAACACCATCGTTTACCCTTTCACATCCCTTCCTCTCGTTGCTTATTGTACTTTGCCTGCAATTTGCCTACTCACAGGAAAATTCATCATACCAACGGTAATTTTCTTATCTTTATTTTGGTCTAACATAAAAGATCTATGAATTTTGCTGTGATTCATAAGAATTTTAATCAATGAAAGAATGCAGTAGAAATAGTGTTAGAAAGTGTGTTGTTATCCTCTATTATTAAGTCAATAAAAGACCATGTGTTAGAAATATAGTTTCATATAGTATCTTCCAATAACTAATAAAAAACTAAGAAGAAAATGTAACATTATATAATATAAAGTCATTATTAATGATTCTAAGTTCTTACATCAAATTGTTGTGGCTAATTCGATGCAGCTATCAAACATTGCAAGTGCACTCTTTCTTGGACTTTTCATCTCTATTATATTGACAAGTGTACTTGAGCTAAGGTGGAGCGGTGTTACCATAGAAGATTTATGGCGTAACGAGCAGTTCTGGGTGATTGGAGGTGTTTCAGCTCATCTTTTTGCAGTGTTCCAAGGATTCCTAAAGATGTTAGCTGGTGTTGATACAAACTTCACTGTCACAGCAAAAGCTGCTGATGATGCAGAGTTTGGTGAACTATATATGATCAAATGGACAACACTCTTAATTCCTCCAACAAGCCTTATCATTATTAACTTGGTTGGTGTTGTTGCTGGATTTTCTGATGCACTTAATGGTGGATATGAATCTTGGGGACCACTCATTGGAAAAGTTTTCTTCGCATTTTGGGTGATTTTTCATCTTTATCCATTCCTTAAGGGTCTTATGGGTCGCCAAAACCGTACTCCAACCATTGTTATTCTTTGGTCAGTGCTTTTGGCTTCTGTCTTCTCACTTATTTGGGTTAAGATTAATCCATTTGTGAGCAAAGTTGATAGTTCAGCTATCTCTCAGACTTGCATTTCTATTGATTGTTAAGTTTCATAACACCAACAATTGTGCTTGCCAAAGTTTTGACCATATGTTAAGATATGGATTATATGTGAAGATGTTGATGATGATTCAATCTGCAAGGTGTGCAAATCATTAGCAATAGTTCTTTGTTGAAATGTGTAAGCATTTTGAATTATAAGGTTGTGTACTTTTATTCCATGCTTTGGACAATTTTTCTGTGTAAAGAGACCAATAATTGACTGGTTATAGATATCAATGTAAAAATAGTGGTATTTTCTCTTTCTTTTGATCTAAAAATTGAAATTATTTTGAGAAAATGAATATTTGTCATACTCATGATATAGATGTTATATCATTTTGCAATTATAATGATACAACTCCGACTAATTCGAATACACAGCTACTTAAATATTTCACTTTTCATGTTGAGATGTGTTATTTACATGCACAAAAGTCAAACACCGTATAAAATATGATTCGAATGAATGTCATGTTAAAATGAGGAGAGAGAAAAATACTACATAAAAGATTTTTTGAGAAAAAATACTACATAAAAGTTGAAATCTGTATATACGTACAATGTTGATGTTGGATTTTGTGTTAGAGAAACATTTATGTTTCACATAATACCAAAAAAATGAATTAAAAATTTGAATACATAACTTTGTAAGTCGAATCTAAGATAATCCATTGACGTTAAAACTCTTTAGAGAGAACTTTAAAGTTGTATTTCTATCCACTTATGAAAATTTAGTTTTTGCAATTTTGGGTAGATAATATCCAATTTAAACAAGTAATGGTACTAAAAAACAATTTAGTCTTTTTAATAAATACAAACAAAGCATTACAACTTCCCATTTTAGTATACTGATAGATGTCTACATCCTTAAAAACAAAACAATCAAAATATTACTGAAATATTTTATCAAACCTTAAATTTTTTAATATTCTAAAACAATGTAATTTATTGCTGATAATATGATGCCATTTCATTTGCATGTGCCCCCCCATGTACTAACTTAAATCACTAGTATTTAAAAACACTTTATTTCCTTCCCATCCTTTGTAAATTGGGAAGAGTGTTGTTTATTTGTCTTTATTCTTCTCAATTTTGAACCGTTATAAATTTATAATTCTTTAAAAATAATAATAAACTGACAAGTGCAATTCTGTAAATATCTCCAAATCAAAGGGAGCAAACAAGTTCTGTTCCAACTTGATGAAGCTCCAACTGTGACCAGGTCACTATGAAAAGCTACAAGTACAACAAACACAACACAAACACAATCCTAAATTCATTTGTTCTACATATGAACAAAAC
>Ga0315915_1003852_pt1 | contig 19011 bp, 3 predicted proteins | sample MpolbnodulesMG_FD_207738 | JGI IMG/M metagenome (GOLD analysis project Ga0315915, IMG submission 207738) | Medicago polymorpha root nodule microbial communities from Los Angeles, California, United States - branched nodules | ecosystem: Host-associated > Plants > Roots > Nodule | place: USA...
AATAATAATAATAATAATAATAATAATAATAATAATAATAATAATAATAATAATAATAATAATAATAATAATAATAATAATAATAATAATAATAATAATAATAATAATAATAATAATAATAATAATATGGTAGACATGTGATCTATTTTGGTATCAACCCTCCATTTTTGGGGAATAAGACCCTAGTAATTCAAAGTTCGGTCGTTAGATATGTATAGTCTGAAAAAGAATTGTTTCATTCATGAATTGAACTCGAATTCTCCTATACAATTCATCATTTAATAAAATTTATTAACCACTTAAACCCAATTATTTGGTTGGTAGAGATACAATCTGATCCAAAGAGGATATCAAAAGGAGGTCGTTAAAGTTTAAACTATTTTTCATTTTCTATTTATTTTTGGCATAATATTTCATTTTAAACAGCTTTTGCCAGTAAAGGGTCACCTGAATGATTATTATAACATTTATAACCAAAAAAAATTAAAGCGTTTTATGTAATTGGTTAGAATCATTTAATCAATTAAACTCAGTTGCTTAATCGGTTAAGAGTCACTTAACTAGTTAAAACATCACGTGTAATAGATTGAATATGAGCAAAATGATCAAAGTCATATATGATACTTCCTAACTAACAATAATTCCTCTTGTACAAAATATAGTACTTAACAATTTCAGCCATACCTGTTATCAATCCAAGACAAAACGTGTTCATGTATGAACAAATTGGGTAATTATGTTGCTAGCAAGTAGTGAAGTGAATAATTTGTTCACGCTTGGGAGACGAGACCCATTTATTTATAGTGATGTATTTTGATTAGAGTTAATATATGTTTAGCTTCTGTAATATTAGTGGTTTATGGTTTACTCTCAATAAAAATGTTTGTTTAAATTTCAACCTTGTAATCTGTAATCTGGAGAAAAACACTCAAAAAAAGTTAGCTTAATGATGAGTTCATTGTTTTTAATTTAATGTTATTTGTACTCTAATTTTGGCAAATTATGTATTGAGCACGGATATATTATGAGTGATTCGAAGACATTCTTTAATAATAAGTTTTTATGAAAACTCATGTATTTGTATATTAAAGTATTTAATTTTTTTAATGAATAATTGAGAATTTTGAATGAACATGGACACTCGTTACCGAGACCATAGATTTATTTAGGCAAAATATTTATTTTGGTCATTTAAATTTGAAAAAAAATACATGATTGGTCCTTTTAGTTTTTTAAATTTCAAATAGGTTCTTGTTACCCTTTTAAAGGCCTATTTGAATCATAAAAACTTAAAAATTTCAAATATGTGCATTAAATAATAACTTAAAGAACTTATTTAAAACTTACAAAAAATTAAAAGACCTATTTAAAATTTAAGCATTGTTTGTCCTGACTTTTCTACGGTCTAAAAGCTATTTTAAAACAAAGTTAAAATTAAGGGTTTTAAGAAATAAGTTAAAGTTGTTTGGTTACTTTAATTTTTTTAAGTTTCAAAACTATTTTTAAGTTAAAAGTTGTTTTTCCTTAAAAAAAAGAAGTTAAAAGTTGTTTTGCAAAATATTGTATAAATCTTTGAATTAATTATGAATTAACATAATAAATAAAAAAACGTTTACAATATTTTGTTTTTATTCAATAAACACTTAATTGATATTGTGTTTGGTCTACATTCTCCTTAAAATTGTAGAGAAGTGGAAAAAAAGTCGGGTCAAACAGCACCTTAGAATAACTTAAAAAATCTATTTGTAACTTAAAAAAACGTAAAAGACTAACCCGACATTTTTGTCAAACTCAAATGATCAAAATATATATTTTACCATTTATTTATGATGCCAAAGTATAAACATCGTGACATTCACTTCGTTATGATCAAAATAAACATTTTTTAGTAATTGATATTGCTCAAATAAGAGGCCCACAAATTGGATCTTAAATAACTTGTATGATAAGTAGCTAAATAAAACTAAACTTTGCTTGCATTGTGGATAACACGAATCATGGTAATAGCGTGAAATCAAGAGCGGGACCTGCTTATTCTCTCATATCAATTTTTTTGTTGCTTATGTCTTTAAATGATGCAATGCATCATGTGCTTTTTGCCATTACTTCTCCCTAAATTGATCTTCAACTTGCATTTCTCATTCTGACCTTAAACAGTATAACATCAGGAAGAAGCATGTGTGATGCACATGCACATCAGTTCATGTTTCTATTAATAATTAATAATAGATACATGGCCCCCAAAACATTTCTTGTAAGAAAAGGTAAAACAAAACAAAAAAACTAAGCAATTATATTATTACAAAAAATGCTTCTAAAATGAGTAAAATAAGAAACTCCAAAAACTTAATAATTAGAAACTCCCAAGAAAAGAAGATTCCGGTTATTTTCCATCAAAATATACAACCTTGCCAAAAAAGAAGATTATTATATATATAATGTAAAAATTAGAAAGCTTTACCAATTTGATATAAAAAGCAATTTAAAGTAGGAGTAGTTGATCTTTATCCAACGTACTCTGCAAATGTAATTTTGAAAAAACTTCAAAATCATTTTAGAAAAAAAAAAAAAAAAACACCTTATAATGAACGGGTTCAAACACATTATTGAACCTTATGTTTGCATAGATCTTTATTTGAGTTTGAACCCAAAATTTTCTCCATAAACTACATGTATATTCATCTCAAATTGTACTAAAAATAGTTTTTCTCATTAATCATGCATGATGCATACTCCCTCCCAAATGAAATATAAGTGAAAATTGATCAAATTATAAATTATAAAAATAGTTGATTGTAATTAATCTAAAATTGAAAAAAAATTGCACAATTTTGTATTGGAAATGAAAAATTCTAAAATTGAAAAAAAAAATGGAATGCACAATTTTCAACATAATTTTTGTACCTAATTATTATTTTTGGACGTAAATCAGGTATCTTTTATGAGCAACTGCTGCATGGCGAAAGCTAGATTCAAAACCAGGACTTTAATTAAATTAGAAGAGATCCGTGTCATCTCATCTTAACGCTCTTAGGTAATTTTTCTACCTATTTAGTCACTAACATGTGCACTTGAACACAAATTTTCTACCTATTCAAATTTTATCATTATATATAGTAATAGATTAAATTAAACAAAAGACAAATTCTATGGTACACCCAATATATTTGAGTGTACCGGTACACTCACTCTTTAAATTAATAGTTAAATGAGTTGTTTTTTGAAGAAAAATATTATTTTTTATCATTTATAATTAGAATAACCAAATCTTATTCATCAAAAGTGTCAATGAAATAAAATTATAATTTTTTTTTGAATTTTTATCACTCATAATTGAGAATATTGATTATTTTTACTAAAAATTACTATGATTCTTATAAACAATGAAATGATGTTTTTTCTTATGAAATGATGTTCTATAAAATATAAATATTGACAAATAGCTATTTATTACATAAAAAATTATCATTATTTAGAAAATTAGGAAGGAAGAGTACCGATACACCTCACTTTATGAGTGTACCGTAGAAGTTCCCCAAACAAAATATATATTATAGATATTTCTTTTTTTTTTTCCATGTGAATCGAATATTTTCTATGCGCAACTGTATAAATTAATTTCTCCAACTAAAAAGAATTACAATGGGTTACAAATCAAACTTAGTGACTACATTTACACATATTATGTATAAAAAAAAAATTAGAAATTCGACGTTCAAATCCGACCCCTGCATATAATATCCTTGATAGTTATCAATTAAACTACACTTACAAGATGTAGAGGTATCGTTTTCCTAATTTTTTTTTATTTATAAAAATGTAACCAAAATTCCAATTCCAATTTCCAACAATAAAATCACATTCACCATAAAACAAAAAAGACCATAGGATCACATGTAAAAAGTAGGCCTTTTTTTGTGTTTGGTGAATAGAAGGCCCATTAATTAGATGGTAAGCAATAACTTCAAAAAAACTACTGCACCTGCAGGTCCATAACCTAATTCCACCACTCCTTAGCCTCCCTCCATAAGTACCCCCTCACCTTCACACTTTCCACTCATCCCCAAATCAAACAACACAACCTACTCACTCTCTCTCTCTAACTAACCCTCTCTCTCTTGCAATGGCTGGAATTCTTCTCCTCACCATTGCATCATTAGCCACACTTTTTGCTGCAACAACTGCTAGAATCCCTGGTGTTTATACTGGTGGCCCTTGGACAAGTGCTCATGCTACTTTCTATGGTGGTAGTGATGCCTCTGGAACAATGGGTATAACAACCTTTAACTCTGTTTTTCCTCTGTTTTCCCCTGTTTTCCTCTGTTTTCTACTACCTCTTTTCCTCAAATCGCCTCCATCTTCTTATTCATCACTGCAAACAACATTTTGCACTATCAATTACATACAAAAACTACTCACATGCAACAATTTTTGAAGCATGTTTAGCTAAATTCCTATTTTTATTTACATTTTCCTAATAAAATGTTGTTCTGTTTCATAATTTCATAACCATTCTCCAAACCCACTTATAGTACTAACCAAAGTTTTCATTTTTATGCTACCCTTATACTCAAAAACCATTTCCATAACATAAAGACACAATCTTTACTTCAAAATTTTCCATTTATCTGCAAAATCTAAACAAAAAACTCCATTTCTTTCATAAAAAAAACACAAAAAACTCAACTTTATTTTTTTTATAAAAATTTCTAAAACACTTATAATACACTTTTGATTGAAGGCAAGTCGGGTGTCAGACACTGAACTCAGTGTCTGACATGACTTGATTTTTTTTCCTTCAAATTTTTACTTGTGTCTTGTGACAGTGTCGTGTCTGGTGTCTGGTGTCAGTGTCGTACCAAGACAATGAACTTTATGTTAATAAATAATTTTTTTTGGTATTTTCAGGCGGTGCTTGTGGATATGGAAACCTATACAGCCAAGGCTATGGAGTAAACACAGCAGCACTAAGCACAGCACTATTCAACAATGGCTTAAGTTGTGGAGCATGTTTTGAACTCAAGTGTGACCAAGATCCACGTTGGTGTAACCCTGGAAACCCATCAATCTTAATCACTGCAACAAACTTTTGTCCTCCAAATTTTGCTCAACCTAGTGACAATGGTGGCTGGTGCAACCCACCTAGACCTCACTTTGATCTTGCTATGCCTATGTTCCTCAAGATCGCTCAATACCGTGCCGGAATCGTCCCCGTCGCTTACCGCCGGTGAGTTTGATCACAAACCCTTTTTTTGTCTCTTGTTTTGCTTTGCTGGGTTGCTTTCAAGTTCAAAACTTTTCCATTGTTTTGTAGTGCAGAAAATAAGGGAACAAAATTAAGCTTGAAAGAAAATTTTGTTCTTTCTTTTCTTTTTCGTTCATTTCCTTAAATGATTCCTTTAAAACAATTGTCGTGTCTATAGACAAAGTGGTAAACATCACATAAATTCATGCACATAAAGTTAGTCTAGGGTTTGAGAACCCGAGCCGCTACATATATCTAGTTTAACAATTTCGGCATTTGTTAAATGAACTAGTCATTTTAAACTTTGACATATTTATACATTAAAGGTTATTAAATAGACTATTAAATACACTACTAGTTTTTTTCATTTATTAATAAATGACTTGTAATAAATAAGTAATTTTCTTTTTGGAAATTTCTGAAATTATGAGCTTGCATAGTTAAGGAACCGCCCCCACAGATAGTACAAAACACAGAAAATGTGAAAAAAAGTTTTGCTTTTTTTTGCCAAAGTTTTCTTTCCAAATATTGTTTGTTTTCTTAGGAAACAAACAAGAAATTGTGTTAGAATCTCCTCAGCTGTTTTATCATAGTCCCATTCAACTGTTTTGTCGATTTCACACACATTAATAGGAACCAAGAGACATTTTTTTCCTTCTAGCCATGTTGAGTAATAAATATTTGTGTTATAATAAACTTTTCATAAGGACCATTAAGGTTACTAATATTGCAATTAGATGTATATTACGTGTATAGATAAAAAAACTAATTTGGTGAAAGTGTATTTTAATTTGATTATTATTTGTGAAATTAATATGTTACCAAATTAATTTAAATTCATTTATAACTTTTGTGCTCTTTATCACTTTTGTGTTCTTTCGGTGTTTTGGTACATATGCTTTACTGTTTCGGTGGTCAGTGCCAAATGACTAAAATAACCTCAATTTAGCAACAAACCTAGTTCTTTTGGGTATTATAGTCATTCTAGCAATTTTTTCACTTTAGTACTTTGAGGGTATTATAGAAAAATACATAATTCCGGAAAATCTGGATTTAAAGTCAGAAAAAAACATCTTTCACAGTTCCATACCTATGTTAGGTCACACATCCTTAGATAAAGGTTCAATTTTTTGGGGGTTTGTAACATCAAATAAAAATTACAAGTACTCACTCACTTAGTTCAAATTCCTAGAATAATTCAGTTCAACCACTTGAATCATGCCTAATTTGTTTAATTTTAAATTTGATAGTAACATTTAACAATATCACATATTGTATCAATCTTTTAGTGAAATAATTTTATTGCATATTATACATTAGTTGGACAGTATGGCACATGTCATATCATTATTTATGGCTTGATATACATTGCATTGGAACAAAATAATTTCCATTTTTTTATCAATACAATGTTTTGATATAGTTTTATTTGATTGAATTGCAGGGTACCATGCAGAAAAGCAGGAGGCATAAGATTCACAGTCAACGGTTTCCGTTACTTTAACTTGGTTCTAATCACCAATGTCGCGGGTGCAGGGGATATCGTACGTGTGAGTGTTAAAGGAACCAACACTGCATGGATGCCAATGAGTCGTAACTGGGGGCAAAACTGGCAATCCAACGCAGTATTTGTTGGCCAGGCCCTTTCTTTTAGGGTTACCGGCAGTGACCGTCGGACATCAACATCGATGAACATTGCACCACCTCATTGGCAATTTGGACAAACCTTCATTGGAAAGAATTTCCGAGTCTAAAAAGAAGGAAAACAAAATTTAAACAACCATTACTTTCTATTGTCCTATTTTTGACTTGTTTGTCTAAGTTTCCCTCCTTCAAATTTTCCTTTATTTTCCCGGGAAAATTTTGAAGTGGGTATATAGTAGTAGGGTTTCAAAAAGAAAGTTAAACTTGGGTAGTTTAGGAAAAGTAAAGGTGAAAGTGATATTTTATATTATTAGTTTAATATATGAAATGTAAGATGAATGGGAGGGGGGTGTTTGTATTAAATGTTATAAAGTGTAATGTGATGGGTGATGCTGGTATATTTATTACCCAGCATTGAAACCCATTTCTTTATGTTTTTTTTACTCAAAAGTGTGTATAGGGTTGAAGAGGTTGCAAGGATAATGAACATGTAACCCGCAGCTCTAGTTTTATTATTATCAACTAAAGTTTGCTACCTTATAAATAATGATATAATATATTTATTTAAGTTGTTATAATTGCTCTTTTGTTGTTATAATTGTTTGTTAGTTGAGATTTTTTTACAGTTTGATGCTTGTTAATTTTGACTTACCTGTTAAGCTTTCATTTTTAATTATTGATTAATTATAAAAATCCATTATTTTTTTTATTAAGTTTACTTTAGTAGATTTGGGTTGATGTCACAGTTGAAAGGATTAGAATATTGACTGTTATCTAATCGTCCTTAAGAATTCACTATTTTTAGTTATACAGTTACACTCTTAAGGATTTTGCTTTTCGACAACAAATTACACTTTAAGGAAATTGTGTGATATAAACCTAAAATCTGTGGCTTATGAAGTTTCACAATGCTTGGGGTCTTTACACATAAGACTTTCAAATTTAAAGGCTTAGTTACCTTTTTAGCTCTTAACTTGTTTTTGAGTTGATAATATTGGGTGAATAATTCAAACTATATATAGATCTAGAGGATTATGCTCCCCAAAGGATTATATAGGTCTAGAGGATGTATAATTGATTCTAGAGATGTATAATTGATTTTGACATGTTTGATTTTTCTAAAATCGAATTGATTTTGCCTCCAAAAATTTATTTTATTTGAAGCTACAAGTTATACCTTCTATTTACAATGGATTGGTCCAAGTGGTAAGGGACTTGAGCTCATTAAACATATTGTCAAAAGTTCGATTATGAAAAAAATACTTGTTGAGAGGGGAGAACCCATCTTGTGTGCCCCATAAATTTCCAAATGGAGATTAGTCACGGTTAAACGGTGATGAAAACTTCGTACTAATATTACGGTAACCCAAAAAAAGAAATTATAGTTTCTAATTCTAAAATTGAATTTTACACTTAAATTTATTGTTCAATTCACTTTTACAAAAATGTATCCAAACATAAATCCTTTTATCTTCAACTTACTTTTTACCAAACTCAATCCATTCAAAATCAATTTTTGTGAACGTAGAATCAAACATACACTTAACTTGACAACATTAATACAAGTTGGGTCTACTCCATCACACTCTGCAACTCACCATATTTACAAATGTGTCTTTCTATCATGAGTGAACCAGATGTAAAAAGTGGGAATGTGAACATTTAAAAAAGAATAGGATTGAAAGAAAGAAGAGAAAGACCAACAAAGAATAGAGAAAGAGGAAATAAATGGCTGATAGAGGTAAGTTGTTTTCATCTTTCACATTGTGCATAAACCAAAATTGTTTATATGCATTTTAACGAAAGAAACCAACTTGTAACTTTGTCAAACATGCACTATTAATTGTTAAGGGATGAAATTCACACTTTTAACATTTAAGTGACCAATTTGTACCTTAAAAAAAAGTGTAAAAAACTGATCATTATTTGTTAGAAGTATGTGAGAAATTTTCAACTCTCTTTTACCTTCGTATCTTGAGAAATGTACATAATTTTAGAATGTCGGATTACAATGACTTGAGGTATTTTACTAACTCCTAGTAGCTAAACATACTATCTAAATATTTTTTACGTCAAATACAATCTTCAACCCTTTTAAGTTAAATATTTATATTCCTAAAAAAAAGTTAAATATTTATAACAAATTTGTATTTTAAGTTTTTTCTTTAACAAATGGTTGTTTAAGTTATCAAATATTTGCACCGATATCCTTTTCTTTAAGCTTTTGTTAAAATTGTTTTTTTAACATTTTTAATGTTGGAGTAACATTGTTCAAATCAACAAATTATAATTTTTATTAACAAAAATCTCCGTATATCATATTCATAAAATAAACTCTTAAAATCCCAAATTAAAATTCGTAGTTAACTGGTTTAGAAGGTTCACCAAGATCAGGGCAGGTCTTAAACTAAAAAATAGTTATTTTTTTTAAAGACAAATGTTAATATATTAGTTTGTTCTCCATTTGGACCTTAAACTCCTCAACAAATGACTTGAGATACACCACCCTTACAAACTCAAAAATCGCTTACCTGATACTTATATATCTTCTATCAAAGAGGTTCTTACGTCGATAATGGATACACCACCCCTACAAACTCAAAAATGGCTTACCTGATACTTATATATCATCTATCAAAGAGGTTCTTACGTCGATAATGGAAATTGAGTAAGTCTTTGATACTTATATATCATCCATCAAAGAGATTCTCCGTCGGTAGTGGAAGTTGAGTAAGTCCTTAGAGGATATGATACAACTCCTCATCAACTAATCAACGTAAAGTAAGTTTTTTTTCCTCGTTCAATTTATATTCTTTGAGTTCACTTTTTTAATAAAGAAAAAAAGCAAAGAAAAATTTCGTGTTAAAAATATGAGCGAAACAATCGTTGTCATGTGTAGTCATTTTCTCTTTTTCACAAAAATGATCTATGGTGTTGCCACGCGATTTTTCAGTTAAAAAGCAAGAACAAAGAGTCTATGGGAAGCTATGCTACCCTAACTTTGTTTTCTTGCATGGTGATGAGAATGGTAATGTTATCCATGCTTTTGGCATTTGGTTAGATATGTATTATTTTAATTTTAATTAGATATCTATTTTGTTTCTTTAGAAAAAACTATTTGTTCTTTAATTTGTCTAAAATTTACTTTTATTTTGTTTGCAAAAGATATAATTTAGTGGTGATAATTCCACATATTAAGCATCAATTTGGTTTGGCGGTGGAAGTGTCAAACTCATGTTTGTAGCTTTTCTGAATGTGAAAAATGACAAGTTTGAATTCTTAGTTTTAGCGCTAATGTGGGAATCTGCCGTGATTTCGTTTGATATGACGCCATGCCAAACACACATTAAGTGTGGAGAATTGGATGATTCGAATCTACACCCTAACACGTCATTTAAAATTTAAAATATACCATTTGTAACCTTTAATTCGGTTTTAGTCTTCCATTTGCTTTTAACTACAAGGATCACAAACAATATATTTCAAAAGATATAAAGACTCCCAACAACATATTTTAAAAATATTGGGACAAAAACACTTATATTTTCAAAAGGGATTAAAAACTTAATTAACACTTATAACTTATAAATTGTTACCAATATATTATAGGTCATTTACTCATATTCAATTGCAAAATGGTTACACACCCAAATTGGTTTTGTTATCCCTTTCCATAATTGATCGAGTATATTAAGAAATCATTTCAAGGAGACAAAGATATTTATAGCACCTATGCAAGGGAATAAAGAGAGCAAAATGTGCATGCATATAACTAGCTAGGCTTTAGTAAGTTGTTGTGAATGGTTGATGAGAATAACACACATAGTGGGATGATGGTGAGGAAGAAAAATATCAAAGCACTCTTAAAAATAATTAATAAAATAATACCTAAACGGCTAGACCCATCTCAAAGCATATATTAGTTATAAAGTAGTTATTTTACCAAGAAAATAAAAGTTATAAAGTTGTTACTAAAAAGTTTATGCAGCAAAAAAGAGTTGCTTGCATACTACTTTTCTTTCTATAAATAAAACTGATTCATTCACCCTTTTCATCCATATCTTGACGGTTGCCAAATGTGAACATTAATGAAAGTGGAAAAGAAGGAATCGGGTGTGTGATATTTGGAAGTTAAAGTTAGAGGAATATTTTGGTCGTGTTTGTGACTCATGAAATCTAACTTCCTTAGTCTATAACTTTTTCACTCCATGGTCCTTGTTTCATTTAAAAAATCATTCATTTTTAATTTGAAGTTTAGACGATTTGTAACACTCGGTGTATGTTTGGTTGCACGACGAGCTTTCTATTTATTCTCTTGAAATACTAATCTCACATTCTACACAATCAGATTTGTTTTCCCATTACATGGTTACTCATTACAAAGAATTTGAGCTTCTCAACTTGTTGGGGAGACCGAGTAGCGTCGGGAGCGGTAGTGAGCTAAACGTTCGGATCCACTGAAAGACTTAAACACCACATCTCCACCCAAAACTTTAAAACATTAGATATATGAGTCTACTCTCTTATATTTCCTACGTTTCCAACACACATAACTAATGATGGGATCAATGATATTATGACTTATTTAGCAACATAATCACTCACACTTGATTTCCAACACGCATAACTTTACATTGGGGACACAAGAATTCAAAGACCCGTGTGCAAACAAACATATACTTTATCAAATTCCTAAATATATTAACAAGGAGACTTTAATGAATTTATGTCAATGAAAACTAATGACGGGATCGTATTTTATTCTATATAAGGATAGGATCATATTAGATTATGCTTTCAAATAGAGAGACTAAAATCTCTTAATAAATACTAGAGGTGCTAAAATTGCATATAGCTCAAACGAGATGAATTCAAAATCAAGTGTAATTCAACTTCAACCTAATACTTAATTGTTAATTAACTTCTTTCCACTTTTATTGTTAACTTTTTTATGTTTATTCAAGACTTGTTATCTTAGTAACTTTCTTGTAAAGTTTCTGTTAGTAGTTACGTGGTCCAACTAAAAAGTAACATTAACATACACTAGGCGTTTTGTATTTCTGTCTCTAAAGTTAGAGAGTATTACAAGAATTTAATTTACATTTATCTGTAGTGTAAAATAGTTTACACCGACTTCCAAATTCCAATTATATTTTATCATTTAAATAAATTTAAATGGATAGTTTAGATAAATTATATTATGATATATTTAAAATAATGAGGTTTGATTTAACAACCACATACATAATTTTAAGAGTTAATATTAGAACAAAATGTTAGTCCATTTTCCTGTGTTTTTCGTCTTGTTCTTCACTTCAAATATTCTTAGTGATTATAACAAACTTTTAAAAACTATGGATTTGAGATAATTAAGGTAATTATTATGAGTATTTTTTGAAAAATTCTTGACTAAAAACTCGTATTAGTAAAATATAGCACAACATATTAGGAGATGCACCTGAATTTTATCCTTAATAATATTGTGTTTTAGTCACTTAATATAAGGCTAACTCTTGTTTGAGAACTGAGGACTGAATTTTGGCCTACGTCACCAGTTCAAGCGCAACTGCTGAAATTATTATATTCTAAATTGATACCAAAATGAAGAAAAAAGATTTGATATTCAAACCAACGCAGTGAATTTTGTTATACTTTTCTTGTGTCCACAAATTTCATATCCTACTTTACTGCTAGGTTGCTATTTGCATAATCGGTTCGTGGCCCTTAAGTTTTATGTGAAGATATATGTTGATTCCATATGAATATTGACACACCACTATAATTTGACCAAGCTTAATAATAACAATAAAATGGATGGTATAAAGCATAGTTCGACAGTCAACTTTGCGGTCAATTAAAATATTGCTACGTGTAGAAGACATTATCACAAGATATCAAACCAAATATATTCAAGTAACTCTTGTCTCATGAAATTAAAAAAAAAAAAAAAATTAAAGAAAAATCCAAAACCCTAAGCCACACACCATGCAAATTACAGTGCAATAAAGTTTAGCCGTTGAATTGTCTTTGCATTGAGCCCAACCAATTTGTGCTAGCTTTCTAATATCTAGAATCTCGTTTTTGCAACACACTTTTCTTCTCTCAAATGGCTAAGTTGTACACAAGGAATTTGTCTGCAAGATATGATGCATATGGTACTAGATAGCTTGATTCTGATAAGATCACGTACAAATTAAAGTACACAAGGGATTGAAGAATACTCTTTTGTTTCTACGGTTTGTTTGGACGGATAGTTTTAATGTAAGAAAGTTATTTCAATTAAATGTTATCTAATTTAATAAAAATATTAAACCAAAAAATAATAAAATGATAAATTATCATGTAATAAAATATGAAATTGAATGTCCCAATCTCTTCAGTAATTTTTTTTATATATTTATATATATTATACAATTCTTCTAATTTTAAAAAACAAATGAATCTTTTTTTTTTTTTCTCTACAAAATTCATCACCCAAACATAGATAAAGGGAAGCATTTATACTTGAGGCCATGAACAAGTTCATGAATTTGTTATAAAAAATATCTAGATCCAATATCTCTGATGGTATCAGAAACTAAGAATCCAACTGAGATTATTTTTCAGGTTAAACTGGGGATGTAGCATACTAGCATCCATGCACCAATCTTTTAAGCGGGTTCGAAGGTTTACTTTGAACAAAAATGATCAAAGATGAATATATGCAAAAGCTTTTTGTTTGACCCTCTTTTTTTGGTTTATGGCTTTCTATTTGACCTATGGCAAATTTATGAAAATTCTTATCTATTATGTCATGGTGACTAAACATATACGTACATATTAAAAGTTTTGGATTTGTTGTACCAAAAAAAGGTTTTGGATTTGATTTTTTGATTCTTTTATTTTTGAAAGACAACAAAAATCAAAAGAGAAAGAACTATTTCCTCCTCTTATATACAAAAAGAAATAACTGTTTGCATACATATTTTACCTTCTAGTTTTCACGTTTTGTGTGTGTATAAATATCCCAAATCCAGTGATTTTAGTATGAGCACTGCTATTTGCGGCGAAATAACTTCTCACGAACCTGTCGCAAATTCCTTGCCACCATTGGATTTACTTTAGCGGAGTCATGGGATGTTTGGATAAAAAGACGAGAACATGCTACAGTAACAACTTACCACTTACAAGGTAGTCGTGACGTTCTTAGGATGAGCTATTTTGCGAGAAGTAGCATTGTTCTTTTAGTTTGAGCACTGCTATGTGCAACGAAATAAATTATCACGAACCTGTCGTGAATTCCTTGCCACCATTGGATTTACTTTAGCGAAAATCATGGGATGGTTGGATAAAAAGATGAGAACATGCTATAGTAACAACTTAACAATTACAAGGTAGTCGGGAGGTTCTGGGGATGAGCTATTTCGCGAGAAGTAACATTATCCTTTTAGTTTGGGCACCACTATTTGCAGTGAAATAAATTCTCACAAACCTGTTGCGAATTCCTTGCCACCATTGGATTTACTTTAGCGGAAATCACAGGATGGTTGGATAAAAATAATAACATGCTACAGTAACAACTTAACATTTAGAAGGTAGTCGTGAGGTTCTCGGGATGAGCTTATTTCAGAAGAAGTAGCATTCTCAGGTTATAATCCAAAATCATTCTCAGGTTATTTCGAATTATAAAATCTGATATGTGCGAATGCGGTAAAAAAAACTTGTACTTTGGAGGGTTTGGAACATTTCCAATTATATAATATGAACAAGTCAAGTACAAGATTTTTTTGTACCCCCACATTGCACCGATAATTTTTGTGGTCCACGACACACATAAACTTTTATAAATTGGCGTGTTTGGTGCATTTTTAAACCACATCACAAAACCATGAACAATTAACTAGTAGATGTAAACACCAAACTAACCGCAATGTACTATAAGAGGGAAACCTAATATGTTTATTGTCCTAAATGATGTCACAGTGTTTTGCTTAAAGGACCAACTGGACCAAATTAGAGGCCACCTCAACCATAGAGACACAAGAAGGATTCACAGTGTTGAGTATCGTCGTTCATCGATGGACTCAAATGAAAGTGCCCAGTTCACCCTGATGAAGCTTTGGAACAACGATGAGGTGAGAATTATGTTCTCTGTATTTGGTCAGCATAGTTTGAAGGGACCGGTTGAGTTAGACGTTTCCCTGGTCATATCTTTTCAAGATATTTGTGAAAATTTGATTTGACCTAGGACCTATGAAGAAATCAGTGCTTTCATGGGTAGACTGGTTGAATTATGTTGTTGAAATTGTTGTGTTTAATGTACTATGTTATAAATCTAGATTTAATGCCAGATTTTTTTTTAAATATTCTGTGTATTGGACACCGTTTGGATTATATAATCTGAAATGCACCTAATCCTCCAAACTTTAAGTTTTAACACAGATTGGCGTTTCACGCAAGGCTTGAACGATTTGTGGCATTTTTGGTCGGTATGGACATTTTAAATGTTTCCTTTGACTGTAGTTACAATCCATAAACATTTTAAGGCAATAAATAGCCTTGCATTCTTATACATTTTTATTCATTCTTCACTTTTTATTCATTCTACACTTTTCTTTCTTAATTTTTATTTGTAAGTGGATTATGATACCATGTTCACTGTTGACTATTCATACTTTCCTAAAATTGTTGTGCAGTTTATATTGGGATAGTACGATCGTCAGTTGAGATCTTCATACCAGTTATAATATGAATTCTGAGTTTTGATAGGTTTTAGATTATATAATCCAAAAATCTGCAAAACGGTTTCAAATTATATAATCCGAACAAGAGTATTTTAAAAATATTGGAGGGCACGTGAGAAGAGAGAAGGGTGAGAAGAGAAATTCCCTTAATAAAATAGCTAAGTAAAATCTTTTCTCCCACAATGAACTCCTTGATGAACTTTCTAGAATTTGAGAATTTCTTTTTAGGCCTTCTCAATATCTCTTAGGCCCCATTAAATTTCCGTTTTTATTCTAATATAAGTTTCGTAGATAGGGAGTTATCTCTCGGATGACTAATTTACATGACAACACAATGAACAAATTGTTAGTTACGTTATTTTGGTGTTTCCAAATTTTCAAACCATCCTATTTGCTCTCCAAACCTACTTTTCACTTAGTTCTTGATGTTAAACTATGTAATTTATTTGGTTAGGAACCTATGTATTTGGCTTAAGTAATTTATGCCAATTTTTTTTTAGTTCTTTGATTACATAATTTACTCGTTTAAATCCTTTTTTTGCGGTTGTTAAAGTGTATATGTTAACTTAAACAGTCATGTGGGAGATAACACCCTAACCCTCCGGGAATAACTCCCAAACCATCAGGGATGTATCTACCGAACATATATATTAGAGGTAAAAACATATTTTTGGAGGGCCTAAGAGATATTGAGGGGGCCCAAAAAGAAATTCTCCTAGATTTTTATGTTCTAATTGGGCCTATTGGACCTTCAAGATGTTTTGCTCCATCTAGACCTTTTGGGTCTTCTCCATCATTTGTCATGTTTCTTTGGAGATTTTCTTTTCTCACCCTAGTAGCTTCTAGCACCTCCTCTAAATTTTTAATTTTGTCTCTGGATTATATAATCCGAACCCAAAAAACATGGTCTGGATGATTGATAAATGTGTTTTTCCTTTTATTTTCCATTTTTAGTGATGGTATGTGAATCTTTGTAAGAATTTATTTTCCACTTTTGGTGATGGTAAGTGAATCATTGCAAGATTTTCTTCCTTCCTTTACAATATGGTTTTTTATTTAAAAAAAAAACCAAATATTATGTTTCAGCCAAAACTTATCTTCTAAAATCATAATACTAATATAAAGTTTCAAATTAATTGTAGTTGCCATTGAAAATTGTAAACAAAACCGAAAATCCTAAGTAATCATTTAAAGTTGTTTCCTATGATTAATTTGACAATGGTGTATGGTGCACCAACCTATGTGGTTGTTATACATACATGGTTCAATAGCAATAAACAACTTAAACACCACAAGAGCTGAATTTTTCTAATGTGCCGCAAAATACAAACATAGAAAAATCAACAGAAACTATAAATTGCTTACATAAATATGGTTCATATTACAACACATATATACCTCTGAACTTTTTTGTGTTCACATTACATATGCCGCGTCACGAAAAACTCTTAAGCATCAAGGAGAGAAGTAGACAACCTAGGATAAGAAGATGCATTGTGGGTGATGCATGCTTGAGTTGCGAACATGGTGATCATAACCTTTGTTTTCTGTATCTTTTGATTCCTGAAGCTGCTCCATTGTTTTCACAACCTCGTCCATATTTGGCCTGATTCTAGGCTCTACGGAAGAACATTGTGAAGCAAGGGCGGCTTCAGCATGAGCTCGGCTATGTGAATTTTGACCTTCGAGTTGTAGATCTATCACGCAAAAATATCAACCTTTGTTGAATAGGTAGGGCTTGCCGGCTTGGTACATTCTATTAAAAAGAGGTAAGGAAATAAACTCGGCTTCCAGTGTCAACAGAGTTCAATAGGGTGGCCATATGTAGTGTCCCAGAAACGAATACACCTATCATCAGTTTCACCTCCATACACAAGAAGGTTGCTTCGGCGAGGGGATCGAACAATGGCCTTCGCAGCAGCAGTGTGCTGCGCTGTTAGTCTCAAAGTTGGTTTCTGAGAGGGCTGATTCCATACCAAAAGCTTCTCATATTAAAAAACATGACATTGAACAAAAGGTGAATTAAAACTCTAGAAAAAATATACTAAGCAAAAAGTAATTTTGGGTGAGTCGGCATACCCGATTATCATTACCATCAGAAGCAAGTCCTCTGTCATCACAAGACCATTTGAGTCCACATACCTGTCAAGTTGAAGGTTAAAAATTTCCATCAATATCACTACTTACATACAATTGATTTTATGAAACATTATTACCAATGCTAGTTCGATTTGTATTTGTAATTGTTTTTTTTACCTTACGAATTGTGGCCAACAAGCTTGCCAATAAAGTCACTTGAAAACCCTCATGTTGTGTTGAAGTATGTTTCTATCCCTATTCCCTGAAGCCTAAATGCAAGGATTCCATGCCAAGACACCAGTTCTTGTATGATGCCCTCCCATTGTTCCGATCTTCTTGCATTTAGTACTGTCCTAAATCTGTTACCGTAAGGCAAAAATGTTATGTTATAGTTATTCTCAATCATCAAATCAAAAAGATGGACTATAAAACCTAATCAAAGTAAGCTAACAACGTACGAACTTGACCAACATTTATACCAATGCTAAATTCTAGTAAACTAAATCAACCAATGTCAAAAGTTTATGCAGACAAACAAGTGCAGCTAAGCAAAATATTTCTCACAGAATGCAAAAACAAGAACCGCATTTTCATATTTTAGCAGAACATGCCTAACACAAACATTTATACACAGTCTAATAATTTCAGTTCAGTGATAATTTTAAACCCATAAGTGAGAGGAAGAGGTGGTTACTTGTTTGGTGAAATACATGTAGCAAGATCGTTTGAAATTGCATACAATTAATATGTGACGGCCAAATTTCTAGTACTTGTTTCCAGTCTCACCTAATTTCTAGTATTCTGGATCATGGTACCTTACCCCTTTGCAAGAAGCTAAATTTCACACATTAAGAAGCTAGAAGTGAAACTTCACACATTAACAGCTCTAAAAAAAGGATGAAAGTAAATAATTCTCACTTTTGAGAAAGAACATGTCCAAATTTCATGATGTATACAAGTGTTTGTATACAATGTTACCTAATCACCACTACGATAATCACATTTTCATGCACTGGAAAATAAAAATCAAGAACAAAGCTAAATCAAGAACCAAATAAAGAACAACATAGTTGCATTTCTTTTTTGTAAGGGAAGCAATGATATGAATGAAGTATTAAATCATCGAAATCCCAGATGCTTCAGAAAAAGCAAAACTCAGGAGACTCATATTTACATATAGCATGAAAAGAGACACCAATTTTTTTTTCATTTCCAGTGTAACTCATACCTTGACAACATGGAAATACACACATGTAATTACAGAAACATAATTCATTACAACAATCTCTTCTTCACTGCATAATGATAGTTTTTACAATA
>Ga0315915_1003853_pt1 | contig 19008 bp, 12 predicted proteins | sample MpolbnodulesMG_FD_207738 | JGI IMG/M metagenome (GOLD analysis project Ga0315915, IMG submission 207738) | Medicago polymorpha root nodule microbial communities from Los Angeles, California, United States - branched nodules | ecosystem: Host-associated > Plants > Roots > Nodule | place: USA...
ATACACAAACATAAATATATATATATATATATATATATATATATATATATATATATATATATATATGAGCATCACCTTTGCAAAGTAGAATGTAGAGGATAAGAAAGCAAGTTAGAGAGTACGTTGTCTGCATCAGTTATCAAGTCAATCCCATCCTTAAGTAGGTTTATTAATTCCTGTTACAAGATGTAACAACACCACACTAAATAAATCACAATTGGAAAGAAATATGTATGTAACGAAATCAATTATTTTATTTATATCATTCCTCCACCTAATTAAAAGTATAAAGGAAACTGAATCAAGTATGCAAGTAATTGGATCTTACTTCAACAAAGGGCCCTTCTGATATTGTGAGGAAGTCAGATGTCTTCCAACGCTCTCCGATAAGTTTGGTCACCTCCTCTGATGGACGTGCTCTTAAATGCTGACCATTCATCCACCTAATTAAAAAGTATAAAGTAAATTACAAAGTCATAAATTATTATTTATTTATTGGAAGGCACTATTAGCAGCAAAACTTTGTAAGGACTCCTAATAGTAAAAGCACTCGAAGTTTATGATATGAATAAGCTAACTAATAACTGTACGCAAATAAATGTACCATACATCCTATTACCTGTTATAAGCAACTTTAAGATTTTTTCTACCCATTTTATCTTTGAATATAGGAAAACCATGAGGAAAAACACAGGATTTATTTATTCATATAAAGTAGGGAAAATGCAATACATACCTTAACTTTGTGGAATCAAAAACAGCACCACTTTTGTTCACACGTTCAATAGTGAATCTTTCAACTGTTTGACACAAGAAAAGCATTTTAGAAAAAGAAAGTTGTGAAAACATTTTTCCAGTTAGAAACAAACTGTCTGAATAGAGAACCCAGAATTTACTAACCAAGTTTATCAAGGGTGAAGAACTCATTTTCGGTCCCATCGCCCCAGCCTAATAATGCTAGGTAGTTATTCATTGCCTCAGGTAGGTATCCCATTTCCCTGTACTGCAAGACAGCAGATACTGAGAACTAATTACCCTCAGAAGAGAAGAAGCTTTATTAGAACTTTCATCATAAATTAAAGGTTATTTTTTTAAGAAGCTAAACTAGTCCACTGAAATTGGTACTGGGAAGAATCGAACCTGAGACCTTGAGAGGAGCACACCCCAAGGTCCCAAGCGAACACCACCAGGCCAACCCAAGTGGTGTCACAATATCAATTTGTCCAATTTTAGTCCCTATATTAATAACTTTTTACAGAAAATATTTTTAATCCCTGTATCTGTATTCAGTTCCTATTAAAGCAGAATAAGGACCAAGATTTATATGGGAATAAATTTGAAGATTTGTGAAGTTTATAGCAACTAAAAAGTAAAAACATTAACCCTAAGATTAAAAAGAAAATAAAAGAAAGTGAGACCTCAAAAAACTTTAAGAATGATGTAATCAGGAAATGATGGATGAAACTTACCTGACCAACTGATGTTGCTCCATGTCGCTTAGATAATTTACTCCGATCAGGAGCTAAAATCAAGGAAACGTGTGCAAAATGAGGCATGGGAAATTCTAGTGCCTGTAAACAGATTCATGCACAGATGCAGAACAAACCAAAATCAGTGACCAAGATGCTTTAAAAGATTATATACTTTACTGTTTGCGCTTTACCTTGTATATTAATGCCTGCCTTAGAGTGTTTGGTAAATGCTCCTCTGCTCTGAATTACAAATAATTTACGGAATAAGATAGTGAAAGCATTTAATCAAACAGATTGATTTGATTGTATAAGAAATTAAACCATTACCTGATGACATGAGAAATAGCCATGGTAGCATCATCAACCGTCACACAAAAGTTATAAACTGGCTGACCGTTACTCCTCATTATCACAAAATCTCCAAGTGTATCCAAATTCCAACTAACCTTCAAGACACTAACAAAGAAAGTTAGTAGCTAGTCAACATGATTTGGAAGAAATTTGTTTATATTTTATCAATGAACATGTAAAGAAATAATGTGTTTATGCAATTACATTAATCCACTGTTTCAAAGGGATCATGGATAGCAAATTATGAGATGAAATACATTAATTAATCAGTTGACTTATGAATATGAAGGCAACACATTAAAAGAAGTGAAGTACTTCATTTTTTGAACTACATGGAGTACGAAATCACCGATCATACCTTCAAAAAAAAAAATACCAAGATAAAAAAAAATGGATAAGGGCGGAAGAGAAATAAAGAACTCACCTCGCCTCGTATTAAGTCAGTAATTTTTAAACTTCCTTTGGGGACACGAAACCGGAATGTATGTGGAGTTCCTTTTGCCAGCTCTTCTTCTACTTCCGCATCTGTTGCATTGGCCCATTTACCTGTGTATACTGGAGGCAAATTTTTTCGTTTAGCATCCACCTTCATTTTCTCTAGTTCCTGTGTAAAGACAAATAAAATTGACAATTTTGAGAATTTTCAGTCAAACATATACACGCTTCAAACTAGAGGAGTAAAATCTAAAAACTGAACACACTCAAGTATAACAGCCTCACAATCTCGTACTTATTCCTAAAACGTACACATTCAAAAAAATAGGAAACCTTGCTGAAAAGGAAGCTTCCATAAACTGAACTAAAAACTATTTGAATGGATGCAAAATAAATTATGAGTACAGGTGAAGAACCAAGCAGTAGCTAAGGAAGTTTTTTCCAGTAATGCCCTGTTTGGATAAACAGCTTATTTTGCAACTTACAGCATAAGATAAAATAAAGTAGAAATGTTTTTGTTAAATATATAGTTGTTTACAAAAGCTATCCTAGAGAGCTTATAAAAATAAACTGAAAACAGCTTATGAACATGCCATAAGCTGTCTTCACAAGTTCTCCCATAAAATGTCACAAGTGCTTATGCTAGTTGATAAGCTCAAATAAGCCTACCCAAACAGGCCCCAGGTCAAATATATTGTAACAAACAGGACACAGATAATACAAAACAAAAGCACCAATCCTATCATCACAGATCATGCTGCCTATTTCTATTTTCAAATTTTAGCCCATACATTTCAAAACATATGAGCAAGTTACTACTTCAAATCTAAAAAGAACATGTTTGGATTAGCTTAGGTATGCTATTATTTTGCTTTTTTTAGTTTCCAGATTTTACTTAACTATTGTTTCCCATTGTTTTCCTATTTGTATCAACAACCAAAAAAGTGATAATGATCATAATATTGTATAGCCTTTTTTATGGTTTTTTTTTTTTTTGAACAGGTATGTTATTACTTTTAGCTTCTAAGAAAAGCATTAAATCAGCTTTCTATTTTTTTAGGGTCTGTTTCGGAGTTTAGGAAGGAGGGGAGGGGTTTAGAATTAAGGAGGGAGGAAGTGGGAGGATTGGAGGGTTTTAGGAGGGCTTTGGGGAGTTTATTTTTCTTCATAATACAAAATCCCTCTAATTTTGGGGAACTCAAAAAATGTACAGGACAAGGATTTTGGAGGGCTTAAATATATTCTTCAAATCCAATCTATGTTGTTATATTACTCTCAAAATTGGAAATATATATTAATAGCATTCATTTACCAGTCTCTACCAAATCACTCAAATAAGGTGTGAGATTTCTCTCAACTTTGCCCTCTTCACCTCCCCTTCAAACTCCCAAACAAAGCCTTAAATATTTTCTTTTTCCAAATGAACTTGGTTTAAAAGTAAGGGGAATACACATGCAAATGGCCCTTAAGCTTCCCTAAAACACATCACACATAGTTACATGACACGATTACAAAGGAGATTGTCATGAAGATTGAAAATACCTCATTAGAACAGAAGCAGCGATAAACTTGACCGGATTGAAGGAGTTTCTCAGCATATTGTTTGTACATAGAATTCCTCTCAGATTGTCTATATGGACCATAATCTCCACCAACACCGGGCCCTAACAATCACCACCACATCATTCAATCATCATCAACCAAAACAAATATCACCAAATATATAAATAAAATCCAATAACAACTACAACAAGAAAAATTCATATAATCTTGTACCTTCATCCCAATCAAGGCCAAGCCAAGTAAGATCTCTAAGCACTGCCTCCTCAGATTCCCTAGTAGACCTCTCCAAATCAGTGTCCTCAATTCTCAAGACAAACTTCCCACCTTTGGACCTGAAAAAAAACATTACCAGAACATACAAAATTAAAACCAGCCAAACCCATAATCAGATTCTGAATTTTCTGTGAATTGAAAAAAGAAAGTAAAAAACCAAAACCAGAACATGAAAACTCAAAACAAGCCAAACCCAAAACCACCCAAACCCAGAATAAAAAATTGATTTTTTATAAATGCAGAACATAAAAAATTAAAATCATAACATATAAAAGCAGAACATAAAAAATAAAAAACAAGCCAAACCCAGAATAAAAAATTGAATACCCAGAACATAAAAAATCATAACAGGCAAAACCTAGAATTAAAAATTGATTTTTTACATAAAATTCGAGAAGCACATGCAAAAGATAAAAAACCCAGAACACAAAAATCCAAAAAAATCAAAACCCATTATTAAAAATTGAATTTTTACAATTGAAAAAGCAAAAAGAAATTGAGGGTGTGCGAGTGACTGACCTAGCAAACAAGTAGTTGAAGAGGGCAGTTCTGGCACCACCAACATGAAGGTTACCAGTAGGAGAAGGAGCGAAACGAACACGAACGGGAAGGGATTGTTGTTGCGAAAGAGCATTAACAGAGAATTTGCGTCGAAAGGAAAAGATTCGTGAAGTGTAAGAAGTGTAAGAGTGATGAAGAAATGGAAATGGAAGAGATGGTGTAGCGAGCTTTGTCCATGGACTTCCGTTACTCAACGCAGCCATCATATTTCTTAGCTTCGGAACAGAGAAGAAGAGATAATTGATTTTGTCTTATGCGTTTTTTCTTTACCCTAGGTTAATTGATGATATGAAATTTCACATAAAAAGAAATAAATGATATGGAATATTTTTTTGACAAGAAATGATATGGAAATATGTCAGTATAAATTTCATTCATCAAAAATAGTAACAATCAACTCATATTTTAAAGATTTACTTATAAAAATCTTTGATAAATCAAGGGAGATTGGATCTAGCTAAAGGTGATAGCCTTAGCTATGTTTTGTAAAAAATAACGGATAATTAATACGCTAGTTTTTTTTTTTAAGCGGAAAATTTATAAATTAGTTTATACGTTGATAAAGAATAAGTTAGTTGATTGAATTTATATGTTTGGTCAAATTAATGGTTGAACTATCTATAAAATGACATAAAAAAGGTATATTTATTGATATTTATTTATTTTAATTAAATTTATAGGGAGTAAAATTAAGATAAAAAAATAAGCCTCAACTAAAGGTAATTGAATTAATTTATCGAAAAAAATGTTATAAGTTCATAAAAATATGTTATGTACTCATAAGAAAATTAAAGTTAGCAAATAGATATCCTTTAGTCATATGAGGTTATAAATTACGAACTATAAGCTATAAACTCAAATACTTGTCTTACCAAACATTCCCTTAGGGAATGAACTATAAGCTATAAACTCAAATATTTGTCTTACCAAACATCCCCTCACGGAATGTCTACCTTCCACGGTTAATGGTCTCGAACAAAATTAATTTCAGAAACAAATTCATGAAGAAAATAAAAATTGAAAATATATATCATATATGATGAGCTATTATTATATATTTTTAAAATAGATATCCCTTGTGTAACAATAAAAATTGATCTCTCGAGCTAAATAGAACTGCAATGGATAACAAAGCTCTTGTTTAGGATATTCAACCTTAGTCAAATATTTATTTTTAATTATGGTTTTAACATAGGTTAGACAAAATAACTCTCGTCGTCCCTTAATTTAATTTCACATAGCGTTTCATTTTTTTTTTAGTATGATGCATTATTTATCATACACTTTTGGTTGTTAATGGTCTAAAGTTTCTACTTATATAAACTGATCCTAAAGTAATCAATTTGCCAAAAACTTACATCTTCCAAACAAAAATGTCTGTAACAAAGTTTATTCTCCGCCAAAACAATTTCTATAGACAAAAACTTTGGGCAACCAAAACAACACAACAAAGGTCTCATCTTTCCATGTAACTTGAGAAAAATATATCTGATAAAAGCAAAACAGATAGAACTTGTAAGCTTGGAAAATATTGCCCCTCATGTGTTTCCGTCTTTCGATAAATTAGTCTCCACAGTTGCGTTTGAGAGATATCCAATTCAGATCAAAAAGCAAGTCTCATCTCTGAGAGACCAAGGTATATGTTCTTGGTGCATTAAACTAATTTAAAGCAAAAAATGTACAAGGTACAAATTGATTTGTATACTACCACCATATCAGTCTTAAGGTACAAAACTAAGGCACTCTTCTAGCTTATACTGGATTTCCAAGAACACATGTTTGAATATATTTTTAGTTTAATCTTAAATAAAATTGGTGAGGGCATATATATTCGCCAGAACCTTGTCTTCGATTCAGAAGTATGCATTGATTAGCGGTCAAAGGCACCCTTAACACCCTTAAGGCTCTCTCCCAAGGACAACCTGCAAGTTAAACACAAATATGCTTGAAATAAAAGCTCATCTAGTCATGCCATGTTGCTTTCTCATTTATAAATCTAATCAACCGCGAACAAGAATGACTTATACAAATCTAGCCATGCCAATCCAACTCATTGCAATAGACATGTGTTCTAAAGAAAAAACATTACTGAAGTTTTGTTGTGGTTATGCAGAAATTGAGGACACAAGTCACTGTTCTAATTTTTAACACAAGACAGCAATTATAAATCTGTAGTAACTTGGAACAACCTAACCACTAGGTAGGTGTCGAGTTACAATCGAGTGGAGTGTCAAAGAATTGATATTGGTGGCTCAGTTGCTTGGGAAGCCACTCATAGCTATGTAATGAACAAATGCACTAAAACTTCAATGAAAATTCTGAGCATCAAGTTTCAGCAACATACTTATGCATACAGTATTTGTACTCTTGGCTCCGAATCATGTCTTTTTCTCCCTCTTCAAGCTACAAGGAAAAAATGCAATCTCGTTGAGTATCTCCAAAAATGTAACAACTATTGAAATAATACTATTAATTTCAATCCCATCAAAAAGGATATGACATGCAAAGTTTGCCTCACCGGGTCACTCTCATATATGAGCTCGTAACAAGATGGTGAAAGGCATTGCAGAGCACAATTCTCCCTTGCTATCATCGATGATTTGCATTGCCAACCCCACAATCCACTATCCACACACACAAAAAAGAAAAGAAGATTACAAACGTGCATCTAAAGTTTCCAAATATTGCACAACCCAATCAAATTTTCAAGAGGAGAAAAAAGACTCAGAAATATGAGTAAAACATCATATATCTATAAAAGTAAATGGAGTAAATACACAAGCTGGTCCCTCAGATATTACTTGCTTTGGTCTCCAAAGACATAAATATAACTTTGTTCCCAAAATTCTCAATTACTAACAAATTCACATTATAAAGAAAATTTGGGGATTAAAATAACATAAGCAACATTTTTCAGCACCAAATTAAATTATTTACTCTTAACAAAAAGTGTAGCAAAACTATATATTCTTTTCCACAATTTTTCAGCTATAAAGTATGGATGTATGTATTCTCTTTCAAGTGTGGATGCCACTACTCCCTTTGTCAGAAGTTCCGACAAGTCCTTCTCTCCTCATTTTCTCTTCCTTAGATTTCCTACAGAACATCACCCAAGAGTTCACCTCCAAAGCTATGGAAACACCAATCAGAGTAGAAAGTCCCAAACAGTAACTCAACTTGGCATAGGATCTGCTGGCCCCCATCACTTCAAACCCTTGAAACACATTCACAAACCCAAGCACCACACAAGAGTACCCAACAAAGTGGTGGTAGGATTTCCAATACTTCCTGAACTTGTTTCTAGCGTTTGGCCTAAACAACAATGCTAAAGTCTGCAAGGCTCCAAGGCAAAACACGGCGATTCCAAGCTTCCTGTGGAGACTATATTCCACTCCCGGAGACAATTGCCCAAGGCGAATGCCAATCGCGAACCCCACAGTTCCAAGAATGAAAGCAAACAATTGTATTCCTGCATGAGCATAGAACCATGCAGGACCTAGTGATTGAATGTGCCTAAAGTAACGTGCAGTTATTGCTCCCATTGGTAAGAGAATACCCCATGAGATGGCATTCAAGGTACCATGAATCACTCTCAGCATTGTAAGGTCTGTGTGTTGAGGAGCGGATGAACCTGACGAACCTGACAACACATCCAAGGTGGCAATGGAAGAGAGGTCGGTGGATGTTGTTGGATGAATAGTAGGCGAGTAGCCTTGAACATAAAGTCCTCGATTCCAAACAAGGTGGATTTTGGTTTTGTTTGATTCTAGTTTGAATTTGGCATAGATTTGGATGGGGGCACCATTGTGTATGGTGGCCCTTTTGCCACCATAAATGGCTGCCGTGGAAGAGATGAGGTGAATGTCAAGTGGTCGAGAGAGTAGTGGAGATTTTTGGAGCTTCACATCCGGGTCTAGAATGTAAGGAAGTAGGACTATTTGGCCTGAACTTGGGTCAGAAAAGGCTATTAAAGCACGAGTTCCTGTCATCTCCGATGAAGTGGGGTTGATTCCCCATCCAACCCATCCAGAAGGTGAAATGAAAGTTCCAAAGAAAACTAGTTCTAAGGTGGAGTTATGAGGGTAGAAAGTCCACGCTATAGAGGCTTCTTGGGTGGGAAGGTTCATACATTTTTGGAAGGTTTTAGTAGAGGTTTCTGTAGTGCAGTGAGATGAAAAACCAATGTGAGGAAGGAAACACAGTTGGAGAAGGAAGACATAAACAAGAAACATGATGGTGCTGTGGTAGATGGAGAATTGCACTAGTGGATGGTTTATTTGGTTTGCTAGAGCTTTATCTTTATGTAAACGATTTGTATTTTATAATGATGTCTTCAGAGGAAGAGTGTAATGTAATGTAATGTGCCATCATAGATTTTGAGTACATTAGTGAATTTTGTTTATGCTTAACTTTGAAGGAAAGACATATAATACTCTATGCGTTTGGTGGACACTCAGAGACAATAACATACTACTCTTTCCCTAAGTACAAGGAAAATAAAAATTTGTCTCCAAATATAACGACCATTTCAAATCACCAAATACAATTATTTATTTTTTCAAATATACCCCTCATTAATACTACTAATTTATCCGTACACAAAAGGGTATTTTAATTTTCATAAATTGTCATGCCAGCACGTCACGGGCATCAATATGTGTGACTTTAGCAGTAGTACAGATAAAAGTCAAACATTTTTAATGATCTAACGGTTATGTTTAGAGTAGTGATATATGTACAACTCTTTTGTACAACTTCTATGATAACTTTGGTTTTCTCTCATTTGATTGGTCAAAAATAATAGAGAGAGAAAAAAGAAGAGAGAGAATAAGAATATAACGTGAGTATGAGAAAGAAAGTTGTCAAAAAGTTGTTAGAAAATGGTTGTACAAATATCATTTCTCTTATGTTTATTCGTACTTTACCGTCACACTCGGTGTACATGAACTTAATCCAGAGAAATTACTTTGACAACCAAAAAGTTGTCTAACATGGTATTTTTATATGGTTGTTAATTTAATAACAAATATTTTTTCTCTAACAAAAATTTTATGTGTATTTTTATGTTGTTGTCCCAAAAATTGTCACATTCTTTCATATATCACTCCTCAAATCTTCATGTACAAAAAATAAACTACTTATTTTTGTGAAAAATAACAAAAAAGAAACTTATAATAAGAGGGAAAAGTGGAGAATGAAGAAAACCTGTCAATATCAGCATAACATTGAATCTTGTTATTCCTAACTTGAACATCCTGCAAAAAAAGAAAAACCCAGAAATGAAAATCCAAAAGGTAAAAGAAAGTGAAATCAAATAATGAAATTGGTGTGGGGGAGAATACAGAGATTGGATGAGGAGATTTGGCAAGGAGTGGTGTGAAACAGAAGAAGGAAATTAGGAGAATAGATACGAACAATGAATTTGAGTGTCGAGGTGAAACTGTTGTTGTAACTATCATCATTGTGTTCTGTTCTGTTCTTTTCTTGTCTGCTTTCACGGTCGGATATATATGTGTTACAAATTCATAAAAGTTGTACCCAACAAATATTCATAAAAATATTCCTTAAAAAAATTATTAAAATATATAAAAAGAAATAAATACCACCAAATAAACACTTGTTTTTGTGTGTAAAATTTAGATGAGTTATGAAACAAAATAAAAAATTAGATGAGTTACACCAATATTAGTAGATACGATTAACAAGCAGTTAGTTTGTTACATATTATTCAAAAGAAAAACTATTCTTTAAAAAAAAATAAAAATCAGTCGTTTTAATTGTATTTGGAATTTGGATGAGATAAAATTGATTGTAAATGTGTCGCATTGATTTAGACATTCTTAGATGTTCAGAAAGTACTTAGATGACCATAAGTTTGATGACTTTGTCTTTATATCTTTTAACCGAATTCTCTCTCATCAAAATAATTTATTTTAATCATTTATCTGTCGTTTTCTTTTATCAAAATACATTAAAGTCACCAAAACTCAATCAGCCAAGTATTTACCAAACATAAGAGAGTGAAAGCACGTGAGTGGCATGTGAGAATTTGGTGCAGGTTGGTTAGTACATGAATTGAATGTTAACGGAGAGAGTATATCTGATTTGTGTTACTTAACATATTTATATAACCACCTTCGTGAGAGAGTCGTGATACATGGGTTTCACTCGGATGACTTTGAATTTTACCAAGTATCTTTTCCATGCGAAAAAAACATAGAACATTTTTGCTTAGGAATCACAAATTGTTTCCTTTGATTTCTGTGAAACTTGACTTGTAGACTTGGCATCAAGTGCTTAAACAACCAAATAATTTGTCCTTTTTCTGTAGCTTACTTCTGGAAAGGGCCAAAACAAAGAGTTCATCATTTTAGTAATGGATTTGAGTACTGTTTTGGTATTCAGATGCAACTAGATTCAAAGGTTGCATGAATACAAAGTTGAAGGTTAATGTGTAAGTAGAGAATAGTAAAGAAGAATATGGCTTGTCCACAGAGAGAATGTATACAAAGCTGTGAAAATTGTAAAGGATGAATGGAATGAACTTGGAACAGAAGTGAGAACAAAGCATGTCAAATTGAGGGACTTTTTACCAAGCAACAGTTTCGAGTCCTTGTGTCTTGACACTTTCTGTCACAAGCTTCATGATTTACTCTGCTGAATTCTAAATTTCAATTGCACAAACTTAGTGCTGGTAATGAGTCTTCGGCTCATCACACGTCATTATTTAACTATTATTTTGTGAGCTCGTGTCATGAACTTTTAATATCGCACGCATAGCATAGCCTTTGACAGTAAAGTCAAGAGTAACTCTGTCAGCAACTCACCTAAACTTTTATTTATCATAAAACAAAGGTAACGAGTAGATTTTTTGTTCAAAATGCCAAATACAACCATTCTTATTTAGGACAGCAATTCTAACATGAAAACAATGGCAATACTATGTACAATCGGGATAATTCGATCATCCTGTTTTAGAAGAAATGGTGAACAATGAAAGTACTACTCAGATTACAGACTCGTCTCCCATCTTTTGGAACCACACAACTGCAAGGGTAACAAGGGATGCATAAATTGCATTCGGTAACTTCTGCACCACTTTTCCAACGCCAGGGACACCTTCAGTGGCTCTTTTTGTTGCCATTGCAACACTTGGTGCTACAACCAAAGTGACGATAAGTTTCTGACTAACAACAGTGAATGTATCAGCTGTCATTTTCTGGATGAAATCGCCAAATTCTTCATGATCAATTGCCCCATCCAAGTTCATATCACATTCCTGCGCATTGTTAAACAAGGCATACTAAATTCAAAGATACCAAGAACTATAACATGCATGAAAATTTGTTCATTGTAGTTGGAGAAATTGTTAGTCTGAACAAACCTATATTATATATTTAAATTTCTCTAGAAGTGTTGATGTTGTAACATAGTCAAACATGGAGAGAAAGATGATTCTGAGCAAAATGTGCCTAAATACTCATGGTCTATGATAAAAGTTTTACATGTGGATTCCGTGTTATCATTTTTGGATCACGAAAGAATAGCAATTTGTTCAAATTCCGCTATGCAACAGTGCTATAGCGCCGTCATGACCGCTATTTGACAACCCTTCTTTGGATCACGAAAAAATAGCAATTTGTTTAAATTCCGCTATCCGACAGTGCTAGAGCACTGTCAAAGCCTCTGTTTGACAACACTTTGTACTAAATAGAATATCATGGAACGATAGCAATTTGTTCAAATTTCTCTATGCTATAACGCCACTATACCTGTTATTTAACAACATTGCGTTTATTCTGATTGAAAATCAGAATACGACTTCTTACACATATCACAAAATTAGCTTCTTGAAAATATATTGAAAGTGTGAAAACAACCTCTGGTTATTTGTACCAAGGCATGGTCCCAAGCCAGTATGTACTATCCAATTTTTACAAAATAATAGAAATTTTAGCATCCAAATTTGTAAAAGTAAATTTTTTATTCCAACCATTGTCATGGTATTGAAATTATCTGACAGCGGTGTTGAATCACTTTTTAGTATACCTTTGAATCTGATAAGACTGACTTTTTAAGGCATTTATGCATGCTTTAGCTTTTCTTTACCCTAAGTAAATTATGTTTACTGAAAAATCTTGTTCAAGTTATCACCATGCACATGGTGAATCCTTTCTCAAGAATACTGTCAAATGATCTTATTGCTTTCTCCCTAAGAGGTATTCCGAGACTGCCGAGCTTTTTAAAGGTTGAAAAATGCCATTCCAATTCCAAAGCAAAAACTATAAGCACTTATAAATTGTTTGAAACAAACTTTTGCTATGCGACAATGCTATAGCACCGTTATATTTCTATGTTATACCATCATTGACTTAAAAACCCTACTTAAGCAGAATGTCGTTCGGCTCAGCCCATTCTCACCCCTAGTAAAGAATTATAAAACTGTAACAGCCATGAAAACTAAAACATTGCAGTCCTCAACAATTTTCATTCCTCATTTTGAACTTCTCCCATTGTCACTTTTACTGAGTATATACTTAATCTTAAATACATACATCTTGACACAGTCATCACTCCAATGAACCAAAACTCTCGTATAAACAATTAAATAGATAATGCATGGTTGCTTCTTCTCAGATAGAAACTCTTGATAATAATGGAATTAATGAACAAGTGGCCTATCATTGAAAAGATGGAGAAATGCATGTAGTGCATTATATGGTTATGATATTATGCTACAAAGCAACCCAGCATATAATCATTCTCACAGCATGAAAAAATCAGATTCATAAATAAACAAGTATATAGTTTGGTCTCGGTATGACAAAATGAAGTACCTGCATGATTTGTCTGACAGTTTCTTTTGATGGAGGATCGAAATGAGGACCAGGAATAATCTTGTTGATATCACTATGTTATAGAAACAGGTTACAGTTACAAGATCAATTAAAATTTATTCATTATTCAAAAGAAAATCTTATCAACTAAGATAAAATGTTGAATACAGCTACGAAGCAGACTTCTTACTTGTAGACAAGTAAAACAGCAATATACAAATCTTCAAAACTCAAGTACTCGGTTTGGATTTGATTCCTTACATTCTGAAAAACTCGATCTGTTATCTTCCGAATTTGTTTTTTCCTCCACTCCTCACCTGCATTAAATGTCATGGCATAAAAACTGCATTATCATTTAATCCAGATTCCTCGAGTTCATGTTGAATGATATAAGAATTATTATTCAATCCAGATTCCTTGAGTACATGAACAAATACATGACATGATTTATCACAGAAATGGAACAAGTTTAGATTTCTAAAGCCCGATAAGCGAAAAATCCAGAAGATAACAAATAAATCAATCAACCCTGCCAACGGATTTATGCAGCTTTTCAGCTTAAAGGCTGTTAGAACAGCACCTTGGTGCAAAGGTAAAAAGATACGAAAAACACAAACAGAAAACACACGGTACTTGATCACGGAGGGTCGGCCAATTGAGCCTACGTCCCCTACTACATTAGAGACTGCAGTGCCTTTCTATCTATGAAGCACAGACACAGACATCGAACACGACATTGACATGTTGATACCTATAATTTAAGAAAATGACAATTAAATGTAATCACGTGTCAGCGTTGTGTAGGTGCGGGACACCAGACACACCTTCGATTAGAAGTATCAGTTCTCTAGAGCTTTCTATTAATCAAGCATAAGGTTTACAAAACATAACTTTTGTTTAAATACTCTCCGCGCTCGAGCCACCTGGCCCACTATTCAGTAAACTGAGCCATATCTGACAAAAGCAAACTCCAAGCTTAATTTCCAGCAGAAATCATATTTCAGTTGAACAGTCATCTTATGACAAGTTATATATCAATAAACTAACCCCATTCAGATTCAATCAATGATTAAATTAAGAAACATATTTGTCATAGCACAAGACTCCAATTAAATTTCCTTAATTCCATGATAAATTGTGTTACTTACACAATCATAATTAAATTAAACTCCTCTAAAATCAAGCTGTTGTAAAACAAACATACACACATAGACACAGGGTATATGAAAATCTCAAGATTCAATAAATTTGCATAGGAACAAAATCCATGTACATCATTTGTTGGTGTGAAACAGAAAAAAGAAAAAAGATAAAGAACCAAAACAGGAAAGAAAGAAAATAACCTTGTAATTTATCGAAGATTTGTCCCATGATATTGTTTTTGATTTGATAATAATAAGGAACCAAACTTGTTGACTATGTTATGTTGTCTTTGAAGTTTGAGAGTGGAGTGAAGGTAGAGAATTATTATTATACTATTGATTAATTAATTGATAATAAATGAATGAATGAAAATCAACGCTTTGCTTCACAATCACAATCACAATCACATGCTATGCTTACATTACATTACTCATATTTTACTCTTTCAATCATTCCAATTTCCACGCACACGCTACACCATTTTCTCTTTTCCGTTATATAAATAAACATTTTCATTTTTGAGAATCTTGCAATTTTGTTTCATATTCATTTTAATATCCTCTATAAAGTCAGGTATTTTTTTTTTCCTGTATTGTAATGTGAATTATGATTGGGGTAAGTTTTTTTTTTTTTTGGTGGTCGGAGTTTGAACCTCGGACCTTGCATATATTATGCATTGTTCATACCAACTGAGGTAAGCTCACGAGGACGAGCTAAGTTTTTTTAATCAAACTCAATTCTATATATGATTTTTTAGTTTTTTAATCAATCGAGTTCAATTATTTATTTTGAAGTTAGGTACATTTATGTAAGCTTCAACTATTAATATTTCGAGTATGATCAAATGGACCATCAACTAGCTTATGTTTGAAAATTCATATGCAAATGGACAAAAATGACGTGAAAAATTAGATAAAAGACAAAATCTTTTTTTGAGATTAAGATAAGCGACGTCGAGTGTAATTTTGCCGATTTATTACTATGTTTTTCAATTTTTGTAATTTATCTTTGATATATCGTTAATGAAGGATAATTTTGTGAATCAAGTCATTTGGTCATTCTCCTACAAAATTAATCATATACACAATTTTCAAGGTAAAGTTTCTATTTTAAACTTCTTAACGACTCTCATGATGACATTTGTTAACATTTCCTTAAAAGTATTCAAACAAATTTAATTTTGTAGTCACTTGATCTATTTAATATCCATGAATTTCTTAACTCTCTCCGATCTATTTTGTTCGGTGTGTTGGATCATAAATCTAAAAAAATCTTTTTATACTAGATAACTCTTTTTTTAAAGAAAGTACTCCCTTCGTCCCGTTTTAAATGACCTAGTTTACAAAAATGTACTATTCATATAAAATGCTTTGACCCAATTTTTCTACTAATATATAAATACAAAATATAGCATATAAGATCTTGTTGGATTCGTCACGATGAATATTTTCAAAATATCAAATTTTTATAATTTTTTCTACTAGATTATTAAAGATATTTAAGTTCAAAATTATGCATTGGCATACGTGACGTAGTCAACTAGGTCATGTAATATGGGATGGAGGGAGTAAATTAGTCCACCCAAATAGGTACAACGGTCACTTGATCTATTTAATATCACTTAATTTCTTAACTCTCTAATCTCTTTTGTCCGGTGTGTTGGATCATAGATCCATCGAGACATTAAGGATGAGCACACTCCTAGGTCTCAAGTCAATATCATCAAGTCAACCTAAGTGGAAAACGGTAGATGACATTCTAAGGAGCATTTATTATAAATATGAGAAATGCTAACAAGTGTCATTAGGGAACTTGTTAAGAAGTTTAAAATGAAAACTTTATTTTGAAAATTGTGCATTCAACACATTGAAATAACAAAAAGTAACATTTTCAACTTAAAATTCATCATTAATTTCTAGTTTTAAATCCTTAACAAATGTCTTTAAGGATACTTGTTAGCATGACCCATACTTTTACTTTCAATTCTTTCATGTCATCAATATTAAATTATTTTTATGTGATTAACCGATACTCCCTCCGTCCCTTAATAAGTGAGTCTTGTAAAAAATATTGTCCTAAAATAAATAACTCATTTCACTTTTCAATACAATATTAATTACGTATTTCCAATTATAACTCTAATTAATACTACTTTTATCACTCTCAATTCAATATATTCTATTTTGCATTTATGATAATGACAAAGAGAAATGACATTTGAACATCCATTTTTTAACAACTTTTGTGACAACTCTCTCTCATATTCTCATTGTACTTTTACTCTCTCTATTGTTATTGTCCAATAAAAAGAGAGGAAAAAGGTTGTCACTAAAAGTTGTTGGAAATTGGTTGACAAAATATCATTCCTCAATGATAAATGCACTGATACTTAATAAAAGCACTTTAAACCATTTTTCTCTCTCTTTCACTAATACATTTTTTTAATTAGTGTGAAATGAACAAAATACTCATTTAACTGGGACAGAGGGAATATTAACTTTTGTTATTTCTCTTTTATACTCTAAATTTTATGTTACTATGTACTTCTCCTAAACAATATTTATATTTCATTTTATGTTATTTTTCATAAATCCCTTCAAAAAATTATTTTTCATATCACGATTATGATACTTTTACCTTTTAAAGTTGGATAGAAATGTAATGATTGACTTTATACCTCAATTTTTTAAGAACAATAGGTTGTAGTAATCTGAAATTCAATTGGGAGGTAAGTAAAACATTATTTTTTTAATACAAAATGTTAGTATGTTAATTATTATATTAATATTTTTTAATTGGTAGAATTTGAATTTTGGATCTTTAACTCATTTAATATCTCAAGAGTAAAACATATAGGTATTGTTCAAATTAGAGATAAAAGATGGATCCTCCTGATCGATGATTTAATTTTGAACTTAAACAAAAAATGATAATTTTATTTTTAGTTTAGGAATTTTACTGTTATAAGTTTCAATTAAAGAGGGGGTTAAAACTGAAATGAAAATTTCATTAAGTTTTAATTAAAAAATTATACTTTAAATATTAGATAAATCATACAAAATTGATTTTCCATAATTCTCATGTATTAAATATGATTCTTGATTATTGTAAAAAAAAAGAAAAAGAACTCTTGGAGTCATGTAAATCTATCACTAAGAACACCACCACCCAACAACATATCCATTCCACCATCACAAGTTTTTTTTTCTTCTAAAGAATCCATTCTCTCTAATTATTCATATAGTAAATATGATTTTTGGTTTCATGTATGTCATGTGATAGTAAATATTATAAATACCGAAATAGAAAATGATTGTAAATTTTAAGTATGATTTCTCTTAATAAATTGTAAATTTTATTATTATTTTGATGTGAATGATCAATATTTATTATTGTTATTTCGTTTAATAACTTAAATATTATATATTATATTTTTTTGTCTTGGAAAAGTCACGATAAAGTTGTTGTCACATAATTAAAATGTCATGTGTTCAAGTCCTAGAAACATTCTTTAGTGTACAAAATAAAGTAAGGATGCGTTTAATATACCAATTGATGGGAACCCTTCACAGACCCTATGTATACGACATAAGCTATACTGCATCAGACTATCCTTTTTATATTTTTCTTCCTAAACAACAATTATTTTAAATGAGTTTAATTTGAGACGCACCCATACACTTAGACTTTAAACTAGTAGTTAAATGAGTTTTTTTTAAATAATTATTTTTTATTAATTAAGTTTATAATAACTAAATATTATGTATTAGAAGTGTCAACGAAATAAAATTTTAATTTTTTATTTTTATAATTACAATAGCAAATATTGATATTTTTGTGATAAAATTAAAAAATCAGTATGATTCATATAAACAATAGAATTTTGTTTTTTCTTTGTAAAATGATATTTCCTAAAACATAAATGTCGACAAACAACTCTTTTCATAAAACTGATTGTTAATATATTGATTTAGAAAGCAAGTATATCAGTACACTTTAATTTATGATTGTACCGTATAAACTCCCTGCTTTTGGATATTAGTTTATTTTTTGTTGCGAGTAGCTGCTTTTAACAAAAATAATAAAAATTAATCATTTAAGTATGAAAATCAATTAATAAATATTTAAGAGATAAATAAATAACGTAGTAATACCCTTTTTTTTTCTCGATTTTATGGTAATATATATATATATATATATATATATATATATATATATATTTCTAAAGGTAGTTGTGTCATTTAGTAAATATATCTATTTCTTCCTCTAACTTTTCAATCACTTTCACTCATATCGAACAATAATAAAATCATCTTTCTTTCTTTACATTTTCTTCTGATTCAAACATAGTCTTCTTCACACTCTTCTTATCC
>Ga0315915_1003854_pt1 | contig 19005 bp, 8 predicted proteins | sample MpolbnodulesMG_FD_207738 | JGI IMG/M metagenome (GOLD analysis project Ga0315915, IMG submission 207738) | Medicago polymorpha root nodule microbial communities from Los Angeles, California, United States - branched nodules | ecosystem: Host-associated > Plants > Roots > Nodule | place: USA...
TTCCAAGTATGACTTTAGTTTAAAGCTGTTATGTTGAACTGTTAATCTATGAAAATTAGGTGGGGCTAGGATGTTTATTTCTATCCCTAGATCGCTCAATTAAACACAGTTAGTTAGTTAGTTGGAACCATAGAATCGAGCAATTTTTAAGCTCGGTGAATTGGATTTTTGTCCTCCAATGAGTAATTAGTAAAGTGGGATAATGGAGTGTTGATATTTTAACCACCCATAATTAGTTATGTACGTGTATTAAATATCAACTATTGATTTGTTTATTAACGGTTGATATTACTCACTTTACAACCTAAAAAGGATTGTTCACTTTAGAAGAGTTTTGTTCTCCTAAGTTAGATATAAAATGAAACTAGAAATGTCAGTCGCCTGATATTGAAACTTTAGAAGAGTCTTGTTCTACAACTCTGATCAACTGACTGCCGTGACTGTTGAGTAATATACAAGTGAGGGAACCCATAAACCCAAAGCCTTAAGGTTTTGGGATGAGACTTGAGATGTGGTGTCCAAACTCACTTGTGTGGTTGCTCTAGTTCTAGTTCAATGTGGATGATCACTCCGAGCTCCCCTCACGACCCAACAGCTGGAAATCCATTTCCTTGTACCTGAAGATTGATGTAGAGTATTGACCATTCTTGGAAAATGCTTCATCACAAATTTTGATAATTGTTCATTCATTTATTTATTTTTCTCGATCAGTTGACAGTACGATTTGGACATTTGCTTCTTTTTGTTTTTTAACCCTTCAACTTAGGCTTATTTTTTGCTTGAGCAGGCATGGCAGTGCTCTCCTGGAAAGGAGTTTGCATGGAATGCGTTGTCATTGTTTACAACATCAGGTATGCTGTATCTAGAGATAAGCTTGATGGCTTTCTTGCTAAATGCTAACTACATGAATGCCATGGAAGCTCAAGCTCTAGCACATACTTCCATTGTATCAGGAATTGTTGTCTTGGTGGATACCCTTCTTAAGGTGAGAGTGGTTTTCATTCATATATACTCAATATCTGCATGTTCTGTGCATATTTAGTTGTTTTGTAAAACATTTGTGGATTTTTATGATTGATACCAGTTTAAGTGTTTAATGTCTAGATTTGTTTATTATTTGGTCCGTTTCATATAATTTCCTTGTCTGTTGCACTTAATTTTCTCTCCACCAACCACCACCACTTCCAACTTCCAAGTCTTATCTCACTATATGAGGTCGGCGGTTTTAAGCTACATCACTAAATCAGAGTTGTGAATATAGCAATTGAGAAAACCATGACCTTTGTAGTGGCATTTTGCAGAGAAGGAAATATGTCAGTTGACTAATCATGATCAGTTCATTTCAGCATGTGGGTCATTATGATTACAAACCACATTTGGATCAATAACAAAGAGCGCTATGAACACAATTTTTTTATGGAAGTTTTGCTGCATCAAACACAATGTTAAACAAAGTATGCCTTTAAGATGACAAGTCCTGATAAGTTCATGGGAACTGCTCTCTTTCCTCAGTGAATGATCATGATCTAACTTATAAAGGTCATGTTGAATTATTGCAACATCATTTTCCTAAACTCCCTTGAAAGTGTTTCTAAGCTTTTTGTATTCTACCATATGATTCTTGAACTCAAATGTATCATTCCATGAAAAATTCCATTTTTCATTTTCTGTAACCGAAGCCATGAAAAAGGTCGAAAATTTTTGTTTTGGTTTTTTCAGTCAATAAATCGGTATGTTTCCCCATTTTAACCGTATTCATCCTGCCATGCATCTCTCAACTTCTCAGAATTTAAAACCCTTAGGCTAGTAGTCTTTATTGTGTATTCACCAAATAAGTTTATCTACATGACGCTTGTGTGTATTGATCTTCATTTTTGCACTATCATTATTGACTTCCAATTTTTTATGGTGCTCATCATTCAATTCCCAAATTAAATGTTGTCCTGGTATAGCTTCTGTTAAGATATATTCATATGCTGCCAAGTTCAATAAATAAAATGATTTAGATCTGTCTTATCTGATGTGACAGATCTAGCTTATGTTATCTGATGAAAAGCTTGTATGCAATACGTTCATATTTGCAAATTGTGATGCATTCCTGTCTCTTTAGTCACATGCAACTAGTGTTAACTGCAATTAAAATGGTCTTTCTTTGTTTTTCTCTGATTTTTTTTTATTGTTTATCTTTATCTTCTTACTTTTCACGTCTCTTCAATATGAAATTTTCCTTTTTCTTTCATAATCAAAAGAGTAAGAATAAAAATAATGATGGTTATCATAGTAGTCAATTGCGGATAGCGGCGCGTAGCGGCCGACCCCAAAAATGCTATAGCGGAATAGCGCATAGCGCTATGACAGCTATTTGATAACTTTTTTGACAAATTACTTAAATAATACTATAAATTTTAAACAAACATATGTCTAATATAAAATTAAGGGTTAATTAAGTTTTTAGTCCCTATAAATATTCACAGTTTTGTTTTTAGTCCCTAAAAAATAAAATCACACTTTTTAGTCCCTGTGACATTTTCCTTAAGCATTTTAGGGACTAAAAATTCTGATGGAAAATTTTTATAGGGACTAAAAATGCTTATGGAAAATTTTATAGGGACTAAAAAGTGTGATTTTATTTTATAGGGACTAAAAACAAAATTCTGAATATTTATAGGGACTATTTACTTAATTAACCCTAAAATTAAATATAACATTCAAATCTCATGAAACATTCATAAATCATACAAAACACCCAAATCTTATGAAAGCTTTCAAGTCTCCAACATAATATCAAAAGTCTTAATCAAAATTCAACATAGTACTCAATCTTGGGTAGCGGTGTGTAGAGGCCAACCTCAAAAGTGGGATAGCGGGTTAGCTTATAGCGGTATAACAAATAGCAGTCACCGATATTTGATTATTTTTTTAACAAATTTCATGAATAATGACATAAAGTATAAATAAACTTACATATTTCTAAAAAAAAACTTATATGTAACATAAAATTAAATATAGCACGCACATATTTCTAAAAAAAAACTTATATCTAATATAAAATTAAATATAACACCAAATTTTCATGAGACATTCATAAATCAAAACACCAAAAAGCAAAAGATAGAGGAACAAATAAAAAAAATCATAAAACAAGAGAAACCATAAAACAAAAGAAAAAAAGAACAGAGAAATCATACAATAGAGTCAATTTGGTTTTAAAAATCCTGAAAATACCCTAAAATCAATTTAGAAATTTGGAAACCATACAAAATGTTTTAAAAAGTGTCAATTTGAAAATTTTCAACTAAAATCAAGTAGCGGCCGCTATCCGCTGCTCCGCTATGCCGCTATAGCAGCTGAAGCGGTCGCTATCTGACCGCTATCTCATACCGCACCGCTACGACGATTAGGGTAGCGGTTCGTGGCCGCTACGCTACGCGCGGCCGCTATCGGCCGCTATTGACTACTATGATGGTTACATCCTGTGACTATTTTCAATCGTGGTTATTTCAGCTTTGATTCAAATAAATCAAACATTCATGTTGGAAATTTAAATCAAGTAATAGCTAGAAGATTGAAAAAGTTTGAATTGCTGCTATACTTCATCATTAAGCAAGTTTATTATTGGACCAAAGAAAAGTAGAAGGCACTGATTGAATTACCTCGCACCACTGTTTTTTTGCTTTAAGAGATAAGAATGCATTGGCTTAATAGTTAAGAATTAGTATACTTAATAACTAAGTTTGTAAGCCCATAAAAGGCTATGCTTGTGACCTCTCATTTATCAATTGAGTAAATCAAATATAGTGTTGAAAAAAATCTCTTCCTCTGTTCTTTATATGCTATAGCTTGTGTGTTAGATTTGTGTTGTTATTATCTCCTTTTGAGTTCTGGTTGTTCTTTAGCCATTAACTACTTCTTAAACTGCTTATGCATGTGTGGTTTCTTGACTCATCTTCTGCTAATTAAGGGCTTTCAAATCAGGCAATATATGTTTTTGGATTTGGGATCCCATTGTTCAATCACAATGTTGGAAGCACTCATACAATCAAGTGGGGTTTGTGGACAGTACATAAGTTATTGCTTACTGCAGCATATGGCTTCATTTTATTTGAACATTTCTCTAAATGGAGAGAAAAGCTGCCTCGTGAGTATACTTCAATACTGTCATTTTTTTTAGTAAAAGCCAAAAGAATAGTTCAGTTTCTATTCCATCACACTGCTGCTTAACTCGATACTGTTGTTATATTCTAAAGGGATTCCCATTTTAATTTAAAAATTTCTCTCACCCTTGCAGCAAGGCCAACTTTCTACAACTATGTCGTCGTAATGTTTATATTCAGTGCAATTACTATGTTTGCTTGTGGGCTGGCTGGAATTGGTGCTGGCCTCGGCAATTGGTAATCTTTTATCTTTGCAATTAGAATAGGCACTTAGTTATTATCTCTGTAGCTTTTGCAATAATAATGGATATTCTTGTCATCTGCAGGTTGTATGATTTTACTGTACTATGTTATCACTCTTTATATCTTCCATTTCTTTATGTAACTTTTCTGGCAGATTTTTTCCAAGTAAGCAATCTTTGCTATTTACTGTTTGACTTTGATTTTCTATAATATGTTCATTAACAAACATCATGTTGTGAATTTGCAATACGCACTTGCTGCAGGAGGAAGACTTTCTTTTGGACAACGCATATTATTCTGAGATGAAAGATGCTGGATTCTTTGATGCTGAGTGGGAATAATTCCCATACTATTTGTATATGGGAGGGACAGACACCTTTAGCTCTGTGCACTGTAAATATGTATACTTCATTATTCCTAACCAAGTCAAATGAAAGTATGATCCAATGATCCATCAACATCTTAATGAAATGTTGTATCTGCATGACACTATGACCCTACTGTGAAATACTGCTAACGAAAATGCTTTTAAAATCCACCTCATTATAAATCAATAAACAAGCTGGTTCTTAAATCAGCTCCCAAAATCAAAACTATGATTCGTTGAGATTTAAAAGCATATATAGTACCTTAAGTTGGCATCAATTTACAATTCTGAACTACATACAAGTACTAAGTTTGAAGTTGTTGAAAATCTGCTCCATTATTATCATATTCAAGACAGGCATGATATGATCACAAATATTGAAGGCTTATAATGGCCACTGCTTTTTGTACTAGTCTGCACTGCACCTCCCAATGGATTACTTGCAACTTGCAAGAAAGTTTTAAGCAATAACTATACTATTTCTATACTTTGTGATTGAGCGAAATTAATGACTTCTAGTGATTAGTGGACCTAATAGTGGGACCCAAATTTAAATAGTGGAATACATGTGAATTTCACTCAATTATATTTGTCCTTCACTAACAAAACCTGGCTCAGTTCTCTGCTAGTTGATTTGGCTCCGGCCCATTCCCTGATTTGTAATGCTTTAGATAGTGAGAAGAAAGAAAAAAAATAACAATTTACCTTACCTTGTTAATGAACCACTAATCACATTTTATGCATTGTAGAGCTACTTTCTCCACTCACTACTTCTGTTTTTATGCCACTTACCTTGTCAATATAGTCATACTTCTGTTATGTCCGTATTTCTGTTTTAGAATATAAGGTTATTATAAATGGTTGCCCCTGCCCGTGCTCCTCACAGAACGGAGTATTGGCACTCGTGCAGCATCTTTGCAACGGTAACACAAATGCACACTACTTCCTCCAATTTTTTTATAAGCTTTAATCCATTCCATTCCACCGTTGGTATTGCTGAGAGTATTAAATTGGCTCCCTGACCCACACACACATAAGAGGGATGGTAAGCAAGCAGAGTATAGTTTGGAGCTCAAATTGCTGGTCATTATAATTTCTGGCGATTCACAAGTACAACAGCTAGAAACAACATTGAATTAGATGGGACCATGGTGAGTGAAACATATCCATGTGAGATTTCATAAAAGTCCAAAATAACTGTGTAAGAGTGTGCTGTGGACAGTGTAACAAAAATCTACATATAAATATTTCTTGATTAATTTTCTTAGTTTATTTATTTCTATTCTGCCTTTGGTGCAAAGACCAAAGAATTAGGAAAAGTATTCAAAAACTCCTTTATTACTCCCTTCAAAGTGTACCGTACCAGACCATGGATGACAACTGAAACCGCAAAAAGATAACACAGTCATAGAGACCATCAAAGGCCTCCCTTCCCGACCCTCCCATTGCTTTCACGAGTCCCTATGAAACTATTTCCTCCCTTGATATAGGGTAAAGAAAAGAAGAGCGTGACTAGCACTAGTAGGCTACTAGCACATTTACATTTACCACTAGTAAAAGCAAGATAAATCCAGTATTTAGTTCAGGTTTAGGTCAAAATACATCAATTTTCTGTATATTTTTTTATTTATATTTTAGTTTGGAAGAAATAACATTTTTGAACTCACACTTCGACCAACCCAACCAAATCAAATCATAGTAGATTACATAAGACACTTTTCCATGGCAAAAGTGTAGCTTCTAAAAAACATTGTGATTCTTTTATTTATATTCATCATAAAATCAAACATAGGCTAAAATAATAACGTTGGTTGTCATTAAAAAACTTAGTAATTTTCAAACATTGCTACATACATATTAACATAAGGAAAAGGCAAACAAATGCTTTTGGAGCATTGTTTAAGCAACCAAAAATAATAATTTTTACATAAAAAATTATATAATTAATATATTTACACATGTTTAACTTATATTTTTAAGATATCCATAAACAATGTCATTAAATCACTTGTTAGCGTATCTCATAGCATAATAACATGTTACATATGACACTTTTCCATAGCCAAGATTAATAATGAGAAAATTGAAAAAAGTAGACACAAGTGACAAACCAAGCCGACACTGAACGGGGCCAACTAATCATCCCACCGTTTACAAAAACTTTACTACTTACTAGACACTATACTTACACACACCAATCCCTTCTCCTCTGCTCACCCTCTAATCTATGTTTATATTTTTGTCCTGTTATTCTCACACCTCACTCTCTCTGTCACGCACCACTCTTCTCTCTCAACTCAACCTCACCTTTTAGCTCTTCATTGCTATCTAAAACACACACCATTTCCCTTCTAACCCTAACAACATGGCTTTTGCTACTCTTGCTCTTGCACTTCTTCTTTTGCCCTTCACCGCCATTCCTTCAAGTAACTACTCTACCTTCAGATCTTCCTTCTTTTCATTTTTCAAATGCTGGATCTATTTTTGTCTCACTAAATCTTTAAACAAGAGACACTTATTTAACTTGTTTGAGTAATGTCACAAAAAAACATGAACATTTTCAACATGGTACTATTATTAACATAGTTTGTCTCAAACTTTGACATGTGTAGGTGCTAATTGGTGTGTGTGCAAGGATGGAGCTGATGCAATCTTGCAAAAGACCTTGGACTATGCTTGTGGAGCTGGAGCTGACTGTAACCCTCTTCATCAAAACGCTCCTTGTTACAACCCAAACACCGTTAGAGCTCACTGTAGCTATGCTGTGAATAGCTATTACCAGAAGAAGGGCCAACAAGCACTGGCTTGTGACTTTGCAGGAACAGCTACTGTTGTTACATCTGATCCAAGTAAATACTCATTTTCACCTTTTCTTTCTTGTTTTTCCTTTTAAAATAATTGTAGCTAACTCTTTTTATTGGTTCTTTCTTTCTACTTGTTCTTGATGAGCAGGTGTTAGTGGCTGTGCCTACCCTTCAAGTGCCAGGTATAAATATTTTTCTCTCTAAGAACACATGTTTTTGTTTAGTTTCATTATTATCTTCTTTCTTAGTTTTGTTTGAATGTTTGAAGAATCTTATAGACAATAGATGTGTCTTTTATTTACTTTTGTTTATCATAATAGGGACTGAAGAGCACTTACATTGCATAGATTGGATATATGCTTTGCAATAGGGTTTTCCTTGGGTTAGGTGGGGACATGCTTTGCAATAGGCATATTCGCAGCTTCATAATTTTTATGTGCAATAGTAGTGTATAGTGGAGTGGGATTTTTTTAAGCTTTCACATGACATTGTTGTTTTGCGCAGAGGTTATTGAAGGTGTCTTGTGCTTTGCGATTAGGTTATGAATAATAAACAATTTTAAGACATTCGAAATGAACTAAAAGATTAAATAAATTTCAATTAGTTTTAAAAATAACCTTTTCATGGTGGTTTTTACTTTTTACTGTTTGTATTTAATTGTGTCATCTCTTTGTCCGTTTGTCATGGCATTTTATCAAGTAAAAATTTCACCATTGATTGCAATGTTCTTTTCATACTACTTTTTTGACTTGCCGTACGTATACATCAAAAGAATTAATGGGGGCCAAATTTATTTTACATGATGATGCGGTCTTAAATTTTTTTTGGGTACAAGATGATGTGGTCTTTTTCTTCCCCACCTAAAGGCATAGTTTTGAAATTCTCTCAATAGTGATCATATATATATCAGCATATTAAAAAATGTATGTATGAGTCGAGGTCCCTCCTCTATATATATAAAAAGAAAAAAACCAGGATAATCAATAATCTGACCCGGGTTTTGTTATCAAGAAGATAGAATTTATACGTCCCTATCTTGTGTCTAAATATGTACTACATGCTTGTAAGTTTTAACCAATTCATTAGATTTTTTTACATCAAAAGAAATCTCATTGAGTCAATTAAAAAGATAAATAAATTTAATGATTCATAGGCCTGTCTGACCTAAACTATACCAAAAAAAAAGAAGCTTGAAAGGCAAATCTAACGCTCTTAAATCAGACTGTATTTCTCAGTTTGATTTATTTTGGTTTGATATGTGTGGTCCAGTCCAACGTGTATGTATCGTTTTTTCATTGAATTTTCAACCTATCGTGATGACGTTTCCAATTTAGTGCCCATTCATTGGTGATTATAGCCGTTGCAGGGAGTCTGTGTTCTTTTAACTTATTGAAAGAAAGATGCTGCAAGCAATAATTGAGATCCGATGCTTTCTAAAGTTTGAATTTCTTTTCTTTTCTTTTGATATAGACACGGTAGTAGTACCACTACTACTAAAACAGGACTCACGCCTCACATCATCGTCAAAAGACAAGTTTGTCCAAGTGAACTTTATTATTTTCTACTTATAAATATAAATACTTGTGTTTGAAGTGTGATCTTGCTTTGCCTTTTTCTGGAATAAGAATATTTGAGCAAAAAAAACAGCCAAGAATGATCTTTTTCTTTATTCCTAGACTAGAAGAATGAAAGGTGGAATTTGATCGTTATCAAAATAATTTCTTAAATGTATTTAATTTTAATTTTGATAAAGTTATTTACTTCTTTATTTAATTAATATATCTTATGAGCTTTTCTACATTTGTTTTTTTATGAATCACTATGTTTTAAGTTACTTGCTCTGAGTAGTTGCTGTTAGGGGATTTAGTATTTTGAGGGTAGTGGTGATTTTTCTTTGAGGATTTTGGTGTTTTTATTTTCTCTTTTTGGTGTAATACTTGGATTTAATCCCTTTATATATATAATAATATATTTTGCCATTAAAAAAAATATTACTTGCTTTTTTATTTGCTAACAATTAAAAAAGATTAAAAAAGCCTGGTCGAGGGAGGGAGTATTGGAGTACTGGGCCAATATACGTCACCGCTCATGGGTAATTCTGAGTTTAAATTTGTTGATGATAGATAGATAAGGGTGAAACAAAAAGCCTGATCGACAGACACTTGGCTCGATATCTGGTCCATCAACTTTTGTAAAGTCAATATTTCCTTGATGTTCGTGCATGACCAATTGTGCTACCACACATCACTTTCTAGTTTCTATAATTTTTCACTCTTTTCCAACCGTGCATTCATTATTTTTTCATCAAATTATCATATATTTTTCACATTTTTCTTCTGCAAATATCATCACAAAAAGATAAATTCATATATTCTCTAAAGAATAAACTAAGACAAACCTTAATACTATACGCCTAGTATTATCCAAATTTTATTTCTCTATTTTTTTAAAAACATTTCCTAGTACTCCTATTTTGGTGTGAATGGGCCTTTACTGTATGTCAGCTGAGTAGAGAGTATGTACTAGGCTAGCACAAACAGTCATCACTGTCCATCTAAACCTAATGGGTAAATCTTATTGTAGATGTTTTATGGGCAAATCTTCTTTGATTTGGGATGTTGCTGAATGCACAAAGACTAATGTTGTGAAATCTAAAAATTAGGTGACATGTTTTATGATGGAGTCATTATCAACCTTAAAAAGTAGTTAACTTTGGAATATGAAAGTGTAGATTGGTAGTAGCTCTAAAAACCTTATCATAGGCATTAACATTGGGAAATTTAGGCGACATGTTTTGAAAATAGGAATTGTTTAAATTTAAAACATGGAAGTGTCAATGAGTTTATGCTATGTGTAGAAATTAAAATTTGTTAGTTTTAAAATAGTGGGCACCATATCATGTCGCATTTGATTCATTTGTCCTCTTCTTACTCTCCTTATTGCTAGCTTTTAAAGCAATGCTGGTAAATAACATAACATTCATATAAAATTGCAACTGAGGGTGAGCTATGCGTGTCTACGATATTAGACTGACAAACCAACTCATAATTACACATTTAATCACTTCTATTTTCTTAAATTATTATTGTGCGTCTAACAATTAGTTCCTTTTTTACTAATCAGTGGTTCAGGCACTAGCACAACAAGCCCATCGACAGGTACTGGAACAAGCACAGGCATGGGAACCACCCCGTCAACAAGCACTGGCACAGGGACCGGCACGGGCACCGGCATGGGAACTGGCACCAGCACCGGCGCTACTGGTAATACTCCATACAGTACAACAGCTCCTGGTGGTGTGTTAGGAGGTATAGGTAGTGGTATGGGGCCTTCTGGAGCTGGAGGAATGAATGATGATAGTCATGGTGGTCTTAGACTTGTGGACACTAGTTTCTTATCAATCCCTCTCTTTTCTGTCTTTATTATGTTTTGGTGGGGTTAAAAAGATAAAGTGGCCTTAGTATATTATTATGATATGATGATGGAAAAAGCCTAATGTCACTGTATGAATGCGTCTTATTTTCTAGGTATTGAACATTGAGATGTTAGTTTTTTGTTATTTTATTTTTCTCCACCTAATTATGCCGGTTCTTGTGGGTTTAAAAAGATGGGATGTTTATTAATTAATTATTTTGTTAGGCTCCTAATCAGTATGGAAAAGGACTTTGGAAATGATAAACCCCCTATTTGATGAGGCATTGTGATTGTGGTGTTTAAGGAATTCAGCATCTAACTTTTTGCATTAGACTATTAATGAGCATTTGCAAAGAAGCACGTGTTTTTCTTCTCAAAAGTTCTCTCCATTGAAATTAATCATTGTGGGAAATTAAAGCACATGTTTTAAATTTATTTTGATTATAATCGAATTTTTATCAAACAATGCATGGTCCTTAAAATAGAACCATTAATCTGTAATCATTTTTTTACGGAAATGGAAAAACAAGACACGTGTGCATGAAGTCTAGTTGCTCTTTTGTTGAAAGTTATTATTAATCATGCAACATAAATGGAGATCACATGTTACAACATTTTAAATTATGTATGTTTCTTGAATTCCCTAGATGGATTGGTTGCTTGATTCTTTTATCATCTTTACAATATGGAGTACGGGCCATTTGTTAATCAACCAAGTACTTAAATAATTTGATATTCACCTTCCCAATGCCCTCCATTTTGCGCTATGTTATGTTACTCTTTCATGCTTGTTTTGTTCTGCTGTGTGTACATTACAGCCTTTCTGTTTGTTTTGTTGGCTTGTTCTGTTTTCTTCCCCACATGTTATGTTTATCTCCACATGGGTTGCTAATTCATGAGTTGTGCCTTAATATCGCTATTTGAAACTTCAATCACACCGTTGATTCTTCCCCAACTCTTGTCTTGCAGCCAATCACATGCCCCTTTTTACCTTTTTTTACCACTGTAAACTTTAGTCCACATTTTTTCGTTTTTGGTTTAACATAGAAGATAAAGGGCTGACTAATGGATAAATGTTACACAGTCAAAGTCTTTATCCGTCCTCATATTGTTGCAAAACCCCCTCACAAATCATAAGCTATTTTCCGATCGCACAATTTTTATTCTAAAATTCTATCGAATTCTACTTTTGATAGGCTTTTTCCCTTGCTACATGGCAATCAACGTCGAAGTGTATATAGTTCTCTCATGGAATACATGACCGAAAGAAATGTATAATGCACTTTGACTATCAATGTACAAAGCTTTAACTTTGTTCCATGTCTCGTATAAGTCCCTAAGCAAGTATGTGAGCCAATGTAGTTCACAAGTGGTTGCTGCAAGTTCTCTATATACTACCTTTGATGAATACATGGACACGCTTTGTTGTTACTTTGATTTCTAGCTAATTATTGACCTTCTTGTGTCTAGAAACCCCTAACAGATGAAGTAGGGAAATGAGGCAAGAATAAGCAATTTTTAGAATATCCCTTCAAATTTGTCAAAACTTTATGTGTAGCCTTGTATAGGACAGTCAAAAAATTGATTTAATTCTTGAAATAGATAAGAAATATATGGCCTTCTTGCCAAGTACAACAAATTTCCAACCAAGGTTCTTTAATCAGAGACACATGGAGAAGGGGAATTGTTGGATCCATTGGTATACTAGATGGTTTGCATCCCCAATTCACATGTCATAGCCAACACATTCAAGCAATGTTGTCTCCGGTTTAGTGTTAAATGTAAGGGGTTTAGGGGATGCTAAATGTCGTGTACCTAGTCTAGGTTGATTGGTTTGGGAAGGTTTCACAAGGGATTGTTGTGTTGGTTCATTCAAGTAATCTCACAAAGTTTCTCATTGTTACCACTTGTATATGAGAAAATATTTTCTTCAAATTTCACATGCCTCTGTGAGTATGCAAGTCCAAGGCTATATATCCTTTCATTAATGTTTTGTATCCAAGAAAAACACATTTTCCAACTCTTTGCTTAAGTTTATAAGCTATACATGCTTGCTTGGAAACAAAGCATAGACTTCCAAATACTTTCAAAGTAGACCGGTCACGAAGTTTATTATGTAGAAATTAGAATATGATAAGGAAATTGTGCTTAAACCAGATTGGGAGACACTCTATTCATTATGTAAAATGCTTGACTAATAGCATAACCTCAAATTTTAGGAGGTAGTCGTGACTTCATTAATAGTGCTCTTGATATCCCCAAAATGCACTTATGTTTTCTCTCCATCCTCCCGTGTTGTTTGGGGTGTGACAGCACGATTGATTGATGTTGAATACCTTTTGCAACATAAATGGAAGCAGGGAAAATTCTCTTATGATTTTAACAAAATGATGAAATTTTGAATCTACATTGCACCTTCATGATGACATTTTTGTTAAACTATCCAATGAATATACTAAAACCATCTACAATGATTAGGAAATATTTGTGGTCGTGCATGGTAGCTATTGAATATGGACTTGATAGGGTTCAAGACATGTAGATGCTCTACTAGACTCAAATTATAATATAGTTTTTTTGCATAGCAAGATGACATATGTCACAAACACAATCTTTATAGGCACGGATTTATGGATACAGCTTATTTAAAATGTTTATTCTTGAAAATGAGGTATGACCAAGCCTAAAAAACCATAGGGCTGATTTAGGAATGGTAACTGAATTACAAGCAGTGCCTTTATTGCTTTCAAATTGAACAAAGATTTTTGAGGAATGTTATCCTTTGTTGTGGAAATTCAAAGTTAGCTGAAGTATAGGCGTTTAGTTCTTAATAATGATTCCTTTTTTTGCAGGTGGTTGCATTGAGGAAGGAGTTTTGTTTCTCAGTTTTGAGTTTCGTAACTATTCTAAAGAATGTTAAGTAGGCTGTCTTGAATGTTAAGTAGGCTGTCTTGGGGGTGTTTGAACTACTGAACTAAGAAAACCATAAAATAAAATATAAAGGCATAAAAGCAAAGAGTTAAAATTGTGTAAAATAGTTTGTTTGCTTGATTATGTGTGTTAAAAAAATCATACGCCTGGTATTTATAAGAAAACACTACTCCTACTTATCAAAATTGCATGGTCTACAAAAATTAGTCTTGCTCGGCTATTTACGTAGGTAATGTGTGAATCCTTATGTTGTTGGGGATACGTAGTACCCCATGTTTGATAGGAGTTTCCCAGATTCACGTCATTTTTTGTTTCTTTTATCTATGTGTTCTTAACTTTCGCCAAAAGTGGATCCTTACTCTTATCTTTCTTGGGTTAGTGGTGCTGTAAATATGGGGCATGAGTAAATTGCTCAATTGTCAAGTTCTATCGAGTAACAAATTAAAAAGAAAGTGTGTCATAATTGATATCAAAGGTTTCTGCCGACCATCATACAATCACTGCAGGAACTGCACAACAATTTCAGGGATTGTATGAGTAGTCGGCAATGACCATGATATCTTAAACGCTCCTAACTAAAAAAAGAGAAGGATTGAGTCAGAAATGATGAGTAATGAAGAAGAAATGAATATGTTGAAACATGCAAGAATATCTATAGCCATAAACTTACCTTGACTGTAACTACAGAGGAAACATTTGCAATGCAAAATCGTCTAAACCTTAGGTGGAACGCCACAATCCACACAGTTTAGGAGGATTCAAATTATATAATTTGAAACTCTCAAAACTTTCGGATTGTATAATCTGAACCGTCCCGGATTGCGTTTAAGTTTTGATTTTTGAAGGGTTTTCATAATGAATGACATGGATTGTATGGAATTGATTTTTCCGAACCGTAGTTAGTTGGGAGGTAATTGATTTTTCCTTTTTTTAAAACTTAAAGATGATATGTCTAATTGAATGATTTTAATTGATTGATAGTGTAAAATTGTAAAATTGTTTTACACTGTCAATCTATTCTAAATAATTTCAAATAATATTTTCCGTATGTTTTTTTGACTTTAAGGATGGCAGGGTTGAAGGTCCAAAACAAACTTCTAACCGTAACCAATCAAAACATTTAGGAAAATGTTAACAGATGTCATAAGAGCATTGTTTAAGCATATAAAAGTAGCAATTTTGCATTGGAAATTGTACGAACATGACTTTAACAAGTGTTTGACTTATATTTTCAAGACATATTTTTCTTTTGTGGGTTTCTTAAACAATATCCTTAGAGCACTTGTTAACAAAACTCAAACATTTAAAACTGTCACGTCAATTAATGTTTTCAATTTAAATTGTAATTCTAAATGTTTTTATTAGCTGTGTGTGCAAAATTATTTTGAACCGTGGACCTACCACCGTTAAACTAATGTTTTTTTAAAGCAAATTTTAAAGTTGGAAACAAATTTCAAAAGAGACGGAGACTTAAAAGTCTACTGAACAAACTCACCCCCCTAAATTCAGAGCGTAAGGGAGGGAAACGAAAAGGTAATCAAAATCACTTTTCGATTTGTTTCGTTATGAATAGCTTCTAGAAGAAAAGAGAGGGTGCAGCTTCGAGCGAGAACCAAACGAAACAATGGAGTCAGAAATCGACGAGACTGGAACCAAAACCAGTAATCAACAACGTCACGTTGGTTTACTCTACGACGAGAGGATGTGTAAGCACTACGATCCAGACGATGATCGACATCCCGAAACTCCCAATCGCATTAGGGCTATTTGGGACAAGCTCCAAACCACTGGCATTACTGATAGGTAATCATCACATTAGGGCTTTTTCTTTTCCTTTTTCTTTTCCGTTTGTTATCAGCTATATTCTGAAACTATTCCGTTGTTTTTTTTTTTTTTTTTATCGTATTTCAGATGTGTGCTTTTGGACGCTAAAGAAGCTGAAGACAAACATTTACTAGCTGTCCATACCAAAAATCATGTTAATCTGATTAAGAATATAAGCTATAAGAGTTATAATTCAAGGTCTAATGCTGCTGCCAAACTTAATTCTATATATTTCAACGAAGGTTCAACAAAATCTGCCTATCTTGCTGCTGGCAGTGCTATAGAGGTCTTATTTACGGATTTTCTGTACATAACATTGCAACTACGTTATTAATTGCTTGCTATTACATGTTTGGATGACCTAGTAGGAATTTGTTAGATTAATTTCCCTAAAAGCATTGATCCCATCATTGGAGTGACAAACTTCCATTTCTAGAAATTAGCTTTCACTATTATCTAACATTAAATTTTTTGGTATGCCATCAAATTCCGTTCGTAAAAATATTTTTCCTTAATTTACCTTATTATGTGCATTAGTTTATGTTAGGAGTTGGGGTAGCAACATCTGTAGAGTTAAAATGTTCTCTTAACATCCGTCAGTAAGGGCCATGCGTTGAATTTGCCATCCTGCGATTCACATCTCAGGTTCCTACCAAATGTAAAATGGCTTGTGTTTCTGTATCATGTTCACTAATATAGGATTATAAAATAAGAGAGAAAGTCTCCTCATTAATGGTAATGGGAAATAAAGATATGAAAATGATCACCAGTAGGAGTTTACTAATAGAAACTGGTATGGGATTTTGAGCTTTGTAATGTTCTTCTATGTGGTTAATATTTTTACAATTCCTCCCGTGGATTGTTACAATTCAACAAAGGAAGCAAAATCTTTTGTTTCCTTCCTGACTACGTAGTAAGGTGAGTTTCAATGTTACAATAAAATTGCTGACTTGTGATGTGGAAAGGTTAATGCAACAAATGTGTCCTCTTCCTCTTCTTATTTTATGCCGGCAACACTGCATACATTCAACCCTCCCTAAATCTCACACTTAATATGGTTAAAATGAGTTTGTATTTATTCATAGTTAAATTAAATTTCATGAGCCTAACTGAAGATGATTTTACAAACAGGCGGTTAAAAGAGTGGCTAGCAAGGAATTACAATCTGCTGTTGCTATTGTTAGGCCTCCAGGTCATCATTGCGAGCAACATAAAGCTATGGGATTTTGTCTATTCAACAACGTGGCAGTTGCTGCATCGTATCTCTTAAATGATAGTGTAAGTAACGTAGCATCTACTATCAATTCTATATTTACTATGAGTTTTGAGCCTTTGATCAGTTAGTTACTTTATTGCCCCTTTATTTTCTTATATGGTTTTGACGTGTGAATGACAGCCAGAACTTGGTGTAAAGAAAATTTTAATTGTTGACTGGGACGTTCATCATGGAAACGGTACTCAAAAAGTGTTTTGGAATGATTCTCGAGTGTTATTCTTCTCCGTTCACAGGTGTGTCAATTATTGTTGTGTATTTTCTGGTTATCTTCACTGGTTGTTAATCTTGTATTTGTTTCTTAGTACTCATAATCATAAGTGTCTATAACTTAGTTGGTAATAGTTTTTGAAACTCTACCAGTTAATCCAATCGAGTTGACCGCTAGATTGTTTCTTCCTTTTGAACTGGAAAATTATGGATTTAAGATGAAATTCGTTTGATTTTCTATCACTTTTATTGTTGAGCCTCAATCCTATCAACTTTCCTATTCATATAGGCATGAATTTGGGAGATTTTATCCATGTGGTGATGATGGCTTTTATAACATGACTGGAGAAGGAGATGGTGCTGGATACAATATAAATGTGCCATGGGAGAATGGGAGATGTGGTGATGCAGACTATTTTGCAGCGTGGGACCACATCTTGCTCCCTGTTGCCAAAGAATTTAATCCAGACATAATTATAGTTTCTGCTGGATTTGATGCTGGTAATGGTTGCATAATTTTTAGTCTTTTTTTTTGGTTGCCTTGAGTTTGGGTTTGTTGATTTTTTAAGTATAGCTAAGTAATTTTATTTTTTTTGTGGAACAGCTGTTGGAGACCCTTTGGGTGGATGTTGCATCACACCATTTGGTTATTCCCTTCTGTTGAAAAAGGTTGCTTTTTAAAACCGACTTTTCTTGCTTACAACTTTCACGTGTTTATTGTAATCATAGTATGCTATTTTCTTGTTAAAACTAAAATTCCGAAGTGTATTTAATATAAAAAGTTAAATTCGATATTAGGCTTGTCCTTTTTGTTCTATTGATATTTTATAATTTGTCATGATTGACATATTATTTGTTTTCAATTGCGTTTTTGGAATCATATGTGAAATGCTTGATATATGTATGTATATATATCGGTCTTCGTTACAATGATGTACTGTATTGATATAATCTTTTATGTTTCAGTTGATGAATTTTGCTGAAGGTAGGATTGTACTGGTTTTAGAAGGTGGCTATAATCTTGACTCAATTGCAAAATCAATGCATGCTTGTGTGGAAGTTTTGCTTGAAGACAAGCCTCTTATGGGGTCTTCAGAGGCCTTTCCATTTGAGTCTACATGGCGTGTGATCCAAGCGGTAATAAGATGTGGCACTGATATATGTTTTTACCTTCTCTTACGGGCAACTATTTTCTTTTTCCCTGGGGATTGTGGGCGGAGTAGTGTCCATTTCTTCTGTGCCAGTTTTATGTAGAGCTTATGTAGCCTTAGATGTACATGAGAATCCTATTTTTGTTTTTGATATACAGCTGATTGCTTTAGTGCTAAGGTGGGATGCATATTTTGCAGGTCCGCGAGGAGTTAAGTCCCTTTTGGCCTACACTTGCTTGTGAATTACCACAAAATATAATTTGTCCAGTGGCACCACCTCCGGTAATGGACTTCCACGATTCTTTTTCCACAGTTAATTCTTTTAATGTGATACCATATTATTGTTTTGTAAATCACTTTAAAAGTTTTGTGCAAGATTAAAGATTGTTAATTGCAAATTATAAATACTAATCAAATTCTATTGAAGTATTTTATTACTTTTCTTTTTGCAATTTTGTAACTTCATCAAATTTATAAATAATTATAATTTATAAACAAAATTGAGTATTGTATGTAATACATTTATGATATTTATACCGAGCAAAGTTTTATTGATATGATGTCCAGTGGCCTTCATTGACTTACACAATTTAAAGTAGACCCCGGGAGCTAGTTGATATACTATGCTTTACTC
>Ga0315915_1003855_pt1 | contig 19004 bp, 10 predicted proteins | sample MpolbnodulesMG_FD_207738 | JGI IMG/M metagenome (GOLD analysis project Ga0315915, IMG submission 207738) | Medicago polymorpha root nodule microbial communities from Los Angeles, California, United States - branched nodules | ecosystem: Host-associated > Plants > Roots > Nodule | place: USA...
TTTGGCCAGTTTGAATTTACCTCATTCAAAGGTAAGATAATTGTTGTAGTTGGAAGGTGTCTTCCAACTACAACAATTGTCTTCCTCTGGATGGGGCAATTCAAACTTGTTAAACGGCAGGACTCCAGCATTCGCCCGGAAGTTCTTTTGTTCCATTCAAAAGGTTAAATTCTCGTTGGCTTCTTTTAAATGATGGTATTGAAGTGTCAAGGTTTGGACCTCATTCCGTTGGCACTTGGATTTATACCCTCTTTGGTATATACCGAAGAGGGTGAAAATTACTTTTTACCCCAAGAGGGTAAAAAGATATTAAGTAGATTAGTGAATTCAAATAAACTATATGTATTGCTTATTGTAATGTTTGAATGATATTAATAAAACGAGAGTTATATTTATTAATTTTGTTTTTTATTTGTATTTATATTTGTATTTATTTTATGTTTATGATTATGTATTGAATAAATAAAATCAAATAATTATTAATATTGAATAAATAAAGTGAACAAATAATTTAGAATAAAGTAAATAAAATGATTTAGAATAAAGTAAATAAAATAATATAAAGTTAAGTATCTGCCACTTAAATAAATTTGAATATGCGCCACTTAACTTAGCGTGAATAAATTCAGCGTGAATTAGAATAAAAATTGCATATTAAATAAATTCGAATAAAGTTACGTATTAAAAAAAATTGAAAAACCTTGGCGCAAGTTAAGTCACGCTAGTGTGTTAACCTTGGCGTGAGTTAACTCACACTATTGTTAACTTTGACGTGAGTTAACACATACTATTGTTAACCTTTGCCTAAGTTAAGTCACGCTATTGTGGCCGGTTTTTCATGCATTGTACAATAGTTTAAACTCAGCGTGAATTCGAATAAAGTTGCGTATTGAATAAATTCGAATAAAAGTTACATTACATTACATAAACGACATGTATGTCAACTATATATGTTCATAAATATGTCCTATCATTATATTACATTACATTCGGGAATGCACCTTCCAACTACAACAATTGTCTTGCCTCTGAATGGGGCAAATTCAAACTTGCTAAGCAAGTAATTTTCACCCTCTTCGGTATATACCAATAGCTCTGGGGGAAAATAGTTATCCGTCCTGTTGGGGAAAAAGACATCAAGATCCCTTGAGGTAAATTTAAATTTGGTTCCTTTTATACCCCCATGATGATTCTTTTTACCCACGGTAAAAAGATTTTGGGAGTAAAAGGAAGCAAACCTAATTTTACCTCAAGGGATGATACCCTTTTCCCCAACACGGCGGACTACTACTTCCCCCCAAAAGCCACTAGTATATACCTAAAGGGGTATAAAGAGTCTAGAGACTATAGAAGCAAAAAAGAAGAAGAGAAAAAGGGGGAGAGAGTGGGAGGAGATAATGTGAAGAAAAGAGGAAGTTTGTGAGGGTATTTATAGGTGGTTTAAGGTAGCATAGCACTTAATGAGGTCAAAAAACGTGAAAAAACTTTTTAAAAAAAACGCGTAAAAACCATTAAAATGCATTGACCACCGTCCAAAAAACGTGTGTTCTTGAGCTGTAACCACTGGCCAACTAGTGCGAGTTAACTCACGCTGAGCTATAACGTGCGAGACTTATCTCACGTAAAAAATACCCTAGCGTAACTTAAGTCACGTAAGGGCTTTTGGACATTTACTTTGGGAATGAGCAAAACGGTTTGGGTAAAGAGCAGAATTCGGTTTTGAGAGCTTGAAAATGGTGGATTTGTTGAAAAATTGCTCTTCTTTTTTCCAAAACTGCTCATTTCCGCCCCAAAATTCCAATATTAATTCAGCTGCAGTTAAGTGTCGCTCTCCAACGCCAATCAACCTTCTTCTTTACAAATTTTTTATTTTTTCCCCAACGGCACTTTAGTACCGTGGATACTTTGAGATCATTTTTTTGGCTTATAGTTTTCATTTCACATCTATGCAAAAAAGATTGCATTGATTTCGGAGAATAAAAGAAAATGGAGTATATGGTTTTAAATGGGGATTTTGGACTAATGTGAAATGATAGAGGAAAACACGGCAACATGGAACCATTATGAGGATCATATGGTAATATACACCTTATGGCTTTTATTTTTTTATTTTTTTGTACAACCTTATGGCTGTTATTATATAAGTAAGAAAGAGTCTTCGTGAGTTTAACTCAGTTGGTATGGACAATGCATAATATATGCAAGGTCTGGGGTTCGAACCCCGACCACCACATCTCAAATGTCAAACATGGATCATTATTAAAAATAGGAAAATACTAACATGTGTCATTTTATATTTGAGTATTTTAAAGATATAAATCTTTTTTTTTTTATCAAAAAGATATAAATCTTGTTTTCGAAATTATATCAATTTATTTTTCAAAATCTTTAAATTACTTTTTCTTAATAAATATTTACTAATTATGAAAATCCTTACCTAAGTAAAAATTAACTACTCACATAAATCAAATTCGATCTGGTGTGGGATGGGCGGATGTTGGGTGGTTGTTGGATAATATTGTTCGGAAGGTAGGAGATGGGAGTACCACTTTGTTTTGGGAGGATATGTGGCTGGATGACGTTCCGTTAGTTGTGTCTTTTTCTAGGCTATTTGAGTTGTCAGATTACAAAATGACCACGGTGAGGGAGATGTTTTTGTTAGGTTGGGGGGCTGATGGGAATGCGTGGCGGTGGAGGCGGAGATTATTCGCATGGGAGGAGGGTTTGGTGGGGGAGTGTGTGGGGCGACTGACTAACTCTGTTTTGCAGGTAGATGTCGCAGATAGGTGGGTGTGGAAACTCCATTCGACTCACACCTATTCCGTGCAATCGGCTTATTCTTATTTAACGGCGGTGGACACTAACATCTCTGAAGATTTTATTTAATTTTTATGGCTAAAAGCGGTTCAGTTAAAGGTTAACATATTTGTATGGCGTCTCTTTCTGAATAGACTTGCTACAAAGGAATGTTCTTGACCCGACCCTTGTGGCATGCGCGACCTTGTGTGGTAAGGAAGAGGATAGGGACCACTTGTTTTTTCATTGTGATCATTATGGACGGCTTTGGCTCTTGATCTCACATTGGTTTGGTATTGTTACGGTTTTACATGGTAATTTACATTCTCGTGCTAACCAATTTTGTGCTCTTGGAGGTTTCTCAAAGAACTCTAGGACAAGTTTTACTATTATTTGGATTTCGGTACTATTTGTCATTTGGAAAGACCGAAACAGGAGAATTTTTCAGAATCACTTTGATCATCTAGAAGCTCTTCTTGAAAGGGTTAAAATCCAAACGTTTTGGTGGTTGAAAGTGAATTACATCATGTTCAATTTTGACTATCCCTTTTGGAGGAAAAACCCTATAGTTTGTTTAAAGACTGTTTTGTAATGTCTGGTTTTTTTAGGCTGTTTATAGCCTTTCTGTATTGTAACAATACTCTTCAGTTCCCTTAGGCACACCTTGTGTTTGAGGGACTGCTTTTTACTTTAATATATTTCGCTTAGTTTCTTAAAAAAAAAAAAAAAGGATAAGTTCAACACTTGTAAGGTATATATGTTATTTAATTATTTCTATCGACAACCTTAATTTTATTATTTATTGTAAGATATGCTTATTTATTTATCATCTTCCTTCTAAATTGAATGGCACACTTGGAAGTAATTTGTCATTTAATTCATTGGGATAAAAACAAGCATTTAATTTCACTAATGATGGAGAAATAGTGAGTTTATTATGTCTCTTTAATTTGGTAGAGCAAAACCTGCAACTAGATAATTTCATTTTTTAAAGAAAAGAAGAAAAAAAAGAGTGCTCAAACATCATGATATAGAAGAGGCCTCTTAACTAAGTTGATAACCCAAATTCAACACCAGTCAATTAGAGAATATTTTCATTTAAAAAAAGTATATATTACTAGTACTTAAGCTCAATTCAATAAGGTCATTTTGTAGCTTAGGTAATTATTTGGCAATATAAAAATATGTTTTGCATATAACTCCTTTTTTTTCCACAATTTTACTACAAGTATAACTTATAATTATTGATATCATTAACTTACATTGTGTGATCTGGCATGGAGTATACCCTCTTCTTGTAGCAAAAAGAAAAAAACTTACATTCTGAGATCTTATAACCAAAAGATAGAAATATTTTTTTTCAATAAAAATTTGTTTGTCTTTTAGTTCAACCGTTAAAAACATCAGTTTTAAAGAACCAGCAGCCCCAATAAAGAGTTCATTATGTTTTTTGTGTAAATTTAAAACTGAGCATTAGTTAATTTTATCTTATAGAAACCTTCTATTAATATTTCCATATTATGGGGAAAAAATTGAAAAACTTTCGTTATGTTACTTTAAAAATGATTTACATTGACATCTCAATCAAAATAAACTCAACAAAATTATCACCCTATAAAACTTGCTTGCATGTAGTATACCGACTTCTCAATCAAAATAAACAAAGGCAGAAGTATACACCTTGAAATCGGATGGAAAATAAATCCTCCAAGGCTCGAGTAAATTGAAAAGTAAAGCATCTCAAAGGAGGGTCGCAAAACTGAACTACGCAATTATAGCCTCGACATAAATATCTACTTCCAACAAAGCTATCACTGCTATCGTTCCAGTTCCACGACCTTCCTTTATTGATTCTATTTTTCTTTTTTTTCCTTTCATTTTGTGTTGTTTTATGTCCTCTCGTATTGTTTAAACCCTTTTGCTCTTGGTTTTGCTTCTTCTACTTTCTTCTGTTATATATAAGGGAATGGATGGGAATAGATTGTGAAGTGAGTGCGAGCAAGCTGGCATGGATCGTGGGATCCCATTCAACATTTCTATCAAGAGTATGTACTTTTGAACTCTCCAAACATTAGTCCTTCACCATCAAAAAATTAAGTGTGGAAAAAGATAGAATATGGCAAAAATTTGAGTGATTATAAAGAGAGTAAAAAATTGAGAGAGAGACTTTCCTCTCCTAACTAAATTATATAAACAAAAATAATGAACTACAACTTCATTTAATTTTATTATTTACCAAAAAAAATCAATTGCATTTACTACGGCCTAAACTACTATTTCTTTTTCGAAAAATATCTTAAATTTTTTTATTTAATTTTATAAAAGGGCCTGTATAAGGGTAATAATAATATTAATTATGGTCTAACATCTAGGGGAAACAATTTAAGTCTTGCGAACGAAGGAAACTTGACAATGACATCAAATTATTATGTATGAAAATAACATTATCATTGATTCATTTCCAATGCTTATTAAGAATTTTTTGGGTTTGGTACCACATGATCATAATTTTTTGCGTTCTCTTTCATGCATGTGGTTTGGGCAAAGAAGATGTATGAGTTGTTATGCACCAATATATAGTGGTCCTCTCTTTGCATGTTATTTAGATTTTATCTTTATTTTTTTACTGTAACTTGGATTGTATTCAAATTAGAGGTTGATTACTCTGTACTTGGATTGTATAGTTTTTTACATTTTCCTTACTTAGCTTATTGCAACAACTACATTGTGTTTTGTTACTTTACAGCTACGAGTTGGACCATATTTTGCTCAATTTTGATTTCCTCTTTCGTACTTGATAAATAAATTTGCACCATTGTACCAAAAATATAAAAAATAAATAACTTTGCACCAAATTGAGCTTTCAAACAAATTGAAAAGGGTGGAAATGGCTCAATGTACTTATTATTAATTGACTTCATTTTGATACATTCTTAATGCAAAAAGTTATACGGCGTTAACTTATCACAATCTTTCGTATGTGTGATTTTTAAATTAGTTATGGTAAGATTCAAATTATTTTTTTGATTCAATTGGAAGACATAACATGTAAGATAATTTTTCGGAAGCAGATCCTCCCCTGCCTCTCTCTCATGCCTTTTGTCCTGCTCTTGATCTGAACCAAAATCAATTAACCTGTGTTGTTGATTGCCTATAGTTGACTGAAATTGATGGTCCAGATCGCGCAGCACCGTCATGCGGCAGCAGAGAATCCAGGTTCTAATTTTTCCAAGGTTAATGGGGACACGACATCTATGGACTTTAGAATTTAGGTTTTTTCTAGATTACCCCCTCTTGATTAGGGGTAATTTACCCATCATGATATCAACCAATCAAAATGTAATATACATAGGTAACATTAAATGTAAAACAAATGAGTCAATTTAAAATAAAATAAAATAGAGTCAATTTTAATCCTGATGTAACTTTTAATACTTTTAATTTTTATTTAATTATATTTAGATGTTTAATCTGAATTAATTTACACTATAGGGCTTATAACAATTAAAATTTCACATCAAATTTCTTTCATTTGGATGTTCTTATATCCATCAAGTTACATTCATAAAATTTCTTCATTCCAGGACCCAGAACACCCAAAACGTGAGAACAAAAACATCTCATTCATTCCAATTTCTTCTTCATTATTCTTCCCATTGCTATTGATCACACGAACCCATAACGTGAGTCGAAAAACATCCTCTTCATTCTAATTTCTTCTTCATTGTTCTTACCATCACTACAAGAAAAACATCGATTTGGGACGGAAATTTCCGTCACACAGCAGTTGAAATTTTCGTCGCAAAACAATTTTGGGACGGAATCTGAGGAAAAAATATTTCGTCGCAAATATGCTCGTCTCAATTCTTCCGGGACGGAATTTTTCAGTTCGTCACAAGTTTGGGACGGAATTTAGGACGGAACTAAAATAATTTATTTACATAATTCTTTAAATCCGTCCCATAATATGTGACGGATTTTAAATTTCCGTCCCAATTTATAAATATGCATTTTTTTTTCAAAAATTATAAATATGCATTCATATAAACCATTTTTCATAAACATCAATAATTTTTTATAACCATTTTTTATAAAGGCTAAAAGCTTTCATATTTCAGTTTTTTATAAGCAAACATATATTGATAAAAGAGCAAACTAGCACAAAATGTGCATAGCTACACAAATCAGCACACAATTCTTACTGTACATTTTCTCTGCCACAAAACTCTAATTTGAAGATACAGATGGATGATAAAGGATCATGTGGCAACTCAAAATAACCCCCTCTGTAACATGTTTACCAGAATTCATACCTAACATTTACAAAGAAAACTATCTATGTACTGCATGAACTCCTACCCCTTACAAAACAAAGAATCATCTATGTACTCTATGCTAAATCACCATATGACTGAGTCAAAAATGTAATAATACTCCATGCAAAAAAACATCTTCCTGCAGCCATCATTCTAATCTTTTCATCCATTGCACAACACAAAAACCAGAACCATAGAACTAACTTTGTATCAGTCGCAATATAAATCCCCTTAGCAAAAACCAAAGCCAAGAAAGAAAAAACAAACCAAGTGTTGCTGAAAACAGAAACAACATAACAAGAGAATCAACATAACAAAAATATATGTATCCATGTAGATCTCAAAACTAATATACTTCATACATAAATTTCATTTTTGTTTCTTTCTCACTACTATTAGATTGACATGGGTATGTTTCATCGGCTGTGAATTAAGAATTTTTCTGAATGTTGGGGATCTTTAATAGAATGTCTTACTTATGTTGGCATTTTTCTATCAAAATCTTTGATAATTTTGACTAGGCAGACAATCAAAATGTAAAATAGGGAAGGAATATAGGAGTGTAAAATAAGAAGTTCATGATTGAATCATTTATCCTGCTGTTATTACTAATTTTGGGTCACCAATATCCACGTAGAAACTACTTCCTCCGTCCGAATACAGTTGACTTTGTCACAAATGTTAATGTATAATTTTGATCTTAAATATATTTGATAAACTTTTAGAAAAAATTATAAAAATTTAATATTTTAAAAATATTCATCAAGACAAATCCAACAACATTTTATATACTACCATTTGTATTTCTATATTAGTAAAAAAATATGGTTAAAATATGTTATATGAATATTGCACATTTTCAATCTAGTCATTTTCAGACTACCTTTTGTCTTTTCAAACATGGATATGAATTCTTTTCTCCCTTAAATTTTGTTCTGTTTTTTCTTTTTCTATTTTAATTTTTCCACCCCTCACATATTGTTTAATCATCCTTTTCTTTTATACTCTTGGTTTTCATTCTTCTCCTGTCTTTTAAGGGGATGGGAATAGCATTGTACATGTGAGTGAAAGCTGGAATTGAGTGGGATTCTATTCAGCATTTCTACTAACAACATGCATTATTGGATTCTCCCAACATAAGTTCTTCTATATAAAAAAGAAAGGGTGGAAAGAGACATAATATGGGGAAAATAGAGAGATGATGCAGTAAAAAGTGAGAAAACTTGACAAGAGATATACAAAACTGATTAGGATTATAAACAAAAATTATTAATTAAAACTTCATTTAATTTTCTTAATGCAATAAAAAAATTTGGTGAATACATTTAATGGTAAGCATTTGAATATTTTTATAAAAATAATTAGGACTTGTATTTTTTTATTAAATATTTAAATTGAAATAATTAAAGATAAGTGATATTATATATATAGAATCCACTTAAAAATACAAATAAAATAAGAGTAGGTCGATGGAGATGCTCTCATAGCTATGGTTGTGAGGCCAATATTTGCTTGTAATAATACAGCTTGGTGTTGGAGCATCTTGGAGTCAATTTTACTTCACCAATTTAGTGCTATGAATATGACATTTTAATTTTACAATATAGTTTTACACCCGTGATCCAATCTAAGTTACATTGTAAAGAATCAATTCAGAATGCACATGTGTACTTATACTCTAGCTTACCACCAAACATATGAAACAATTTGATAGAGAAAAATTATCATGGATTTTAATGCAACAAGCTTTAAAATTAGGAAGGTGACACAAGAAATACAACTACATAGTTTGTACACTACAACATAATTTACATCTAGTAACAGTTGAAAATTGTTACTAAATCAAGAAAAATGTTACTGATTAAAATTAGTAACGTTTGTACAATTGTTAGGTAAAGTCAGTATTACTAAAGGGCTTTGGTTATATTTTATAATATTATCTGTAACATTCAAAAAGTGTCTCAAAATGTTACATTATTGTAACACTTTTTGTATCATCGGTAACACTAGAAAAATGTTACATTTATAATTTTTGAGAAGTTGTAAAAAGTGATGCAAAATTGTCCAGGCTAAAATATTGTGAATCTACCAAAAAAATGTTACCAATTGAAATAGATTAGAAAAAAGTGGATTATTTATAGGAGTTTTTGTACTCAATCAACCACATTGAATCTAGAAATCACACAAGTGTTTTCACATGATCCAAGCAAATCAAAATACTACATTTTGATCAAAAAATAGATCAACGATTTTGGATAACATTGCAATGAAATAAGATATCCTAACTAAACCTAGTAATAATCACTTTTTCCACCAATTTTTTTTTTAAAAAAAAAAAATTAGCCATGAGGGGATCTAAGCAAGCTAATGCAACAAAAATCTTCTTGGCTTGCAACACCATCTTTTATAGCTTCTCTGGAAACAACAAAAGTCTTCTAGTTGCAAGTATTTAGAAGGAATGTGAGAACAAAAACAAAATAAAAATAAATTTGAGGTATAAATGATTGAACCAAATCCAACAATCACTAAAAAATTAAGATATAAAGATGGAGTTGAATTACCTTTACTAAAGATGAAGCAAGCAACAAAATTCTATGTAGCTTTATTACAATACATCAGTCTTGTTGGATTTCAAATTTACGAAGAACAATCTAAAAGTTGAACATGTTCTTAGCTAAAATAATGATGGATGATCCATAAATCATCCATATTATGCTTCTTGCATTTTTTTATTGTAAAATCATTAATAATATGTTCATTCATAGACAAATATTATGCTCATTTTCCATTAATATGAATAGTTAAAATTAAGATTATGCTATAAGTTTCGTTTAGCTTCATAAAAAAAGATTATATAAGTTAATCATACATTTACCTGTAGCAAGTTGTATTGGGTTCTACATAAAAAAAACATATATAATCACTTCATCAACATCATATACTAAACTATATTTACAAATCTTCAATTTGGCTTACTCCTAATTTAGTATATGATGCCGATGAAAGTGATTATATAACTTTTATACGTGAATGATTATGTGTGGGTTGATAAGTAGTAGCTGATGATGCATTTTTTTCTTTTCTTTGTATGTTGGTGTGTTGTGTTTTGGTCTTATTCTTGTGTGCTTGTATGTGGTGGTAAGGGTGTTGTGTTAGGTGTGAATTGGAAGCTTTCTAACTTGAACACCTTCCCTAAAATAAATAAATAAACTTGAACACCTCTTCTGTTTAGGTTGATGAGAATTTATAGAAGTTGATAAGTGGTATATAATTGTAGTATGTTAGGTGTGAGAATTGCAAGTGAAAGCAGAGGTGTGAATTTGTAGAAGGTGAATTACAAGAAAGTTAGCTAGTTGTTGATCACTTAAAGCAGCTGAGTGAATCCTATGTGTACAACAAAGGAGAGAAAGTTCACAAGAATACTTATATCACAACAATCAATAAGTATTCGTTGCTTTTTACCACACTTTTTGGTAATTTTATAGCTCTCAAAAAAGAGATGGATCCAAAAAAATTAAGTAGTGTGGGTAACACATATATAATTTTGCAAAAATAAAATATGTATGTGTGTATATCTATAATAACATTTTATTTTTAAAATTATAATATAGACCATAATTGTTTTCTCCTGTTTTTCATATTTTGGATATATTTGAATAATTTTCTAATTTTCATGTCAATGAAAATCAACGAATTGAGAAGGAAATCAAAGCTCCTGATTCTTTGTGTGACAAAGTGGTTGTTGCTTCTCTCACGAACTTAGAAATTTATGGTTTTTCATTTTTATATTTTGGGTTCTCATTCTGCAATTTGTTGATTTGGTAAAGGAAATATTTTTAATTTTGATCTTTTTGGTAGAAAGATGGAGTGAAAATATTCACTTAAAAACTCAATCATATAAGTGAGAATCCCAAATTCAAACTCAGATCATGACATCTAACCTTACATAATCATTAATTGGATAGATTTCTTTTATATTTTATAATGTGGACCTTAATAAGTTAGTTAAACTTCATTATCATTCTCACTTTTTGTTCAATGGTGTATATATGTATTATTTTTCTTTGCTTTTTTTCCAATGAGGGTCAAGGACCACATACACTTGTATTTCTATGTGGGGTTGTCCTTGCCTCAAAGTATTCCTTATTTTTTATTTATGGATGAATTAATGTAGTAAAAATTTTGATTAATAATGAAGATATAATACAAATTTTCAAGTCCTCATGCGTCCTTTAAATTTTACGTTCGTACCATTTGTATTTTAAGTTTTTTTAGTTTTAAATTGGTCATTTAAATCACACAATGTCTACAATGTTGTTTTTTTCCATCAAAATCTGTTAAATAGGGCTCACATAGTGGTTAAACACAGATGTGGAGCATCCACATCACGTCCACATCAGCAAAAATTGATTTATTAATGATTTTTTTTCTTAAGAAAACAAAAAAAAAGTAAAAATTAGAATACAAAATAATCATTATCTTCATCTTCAACCCAAAAAACAATCAGCATCTTCATCTCAATGTCCACATAAACATCATCATCAAATTCAAACTCAAAACTAGATTCAAATATGCTTTTTTTACTTCATCTTTATCCATTACAATAAATCTCTCATTATCTTTGTTGGTAAATATGGGTTTAGGTTATAAAGAGATAGTTTATAGAAAGATGATGAGATTGTTGGGTTGTTGATGATGTAGAAGAAAAGGGTTACGAAAAACATTTGTTGTGATTGACTCCAAATTTGTGATCTTTATAGAAGTGCAAATCGTGACACGATTTCATAAATCATGTAACAATTTTGGATCAGAATTCGGAGGTGCTACTGGAAGCAAAATAGTAGCACGATGGGCAGAATCGTGACGTGATTTTTGAATAAGGGTGTAATATTGTATTGTGTACAAGCTTCATCTTGACACGATTTAGACAAATAAAATCGTGACACAATTTTCGACTGGATCTCAACATTATATAAGCATCATTTGATCCATTTGTTGAGAGAGCTTGTGAATCTCGCGCAAAACAAAGGAGAGAACTTAGAAATTAAAGGTTTAAGATCTCTGGGTGAGATTGAAAGTGACCAAATGTGAATCTTGGATAACCAAAAGAGGGGGTTATTGGGTGAAGGTTAGTGCCTTTTGGGGAAAAATTCACGGAGTTAGGAAACACATGAGTAAAGAGTCATTTGTGAGCAATTTGGAGTGAATATTGGAAAGCCAAAAGTGAAGATCCTTCATAAATCAAAGGATAAGTGTAAGTTACTTTTGTGGGTTAAATTCTAGAGTTGGGAAACAATTTTAAGCACCTTGGGTGAGTGAAATCATTAAGTCTCTCGCTCATGGGCAGAGATTGGGAAAATGTAGAAATTAGGTTTCTTTTTGGAGAGCTTGTTGAAGCTAATTTCTTGTAACATTTTTGTATCTATTTGTAAAGAATTTATTGATAGTAAAGTGGAGAGATCTCTCACCCCTATAGTGTTGTAAGTTTGATATGGAAATTTATATGACAAGTCTTAATTATGTTGCTACGGAAAATGCATTTTGGGACTTGTTTGTTGTTGATTAACTAGATATTTGATATGGAAATGTTTGTTGTGGAATTTTTTTAAATAGGCCATGCCGAATTTAAAAAACAATTAATTTTATTTAATTAATTTAAGTTAATTAAAGGAGGTGTTACATGCTCTGTTATCTTCTCTTGAAGTCGCCATTTCTCTTACTGAAGCTTCTCCGACGGTGACCGGCGAGAGCAAGATCAAAGATTTGTCGGTTCTTGTTCTTTATCATCCATTTCAACAGTTACTGGCGGCGAGAGCGTTGGTCAAGGTAAAAGACTAAATGGTTCTTCCCAACCTGATGCTTCTTTGGCGATGGTGAAGTCATCATTGATATTACACCGCCTGAAGATTCTTCTTCACGTTCCTCCGCAAGCTCCTATTTTGACGGAACAATCGATACCCAACATAACGTTAATCCCACATTGTTTATGCCGCGACAGAACTGTTCTCGTGGTGCTATGGAATCTCCCCATTACCCACAAATTTATCATCGATTATTACAACATTTACGGTGCCAGATCAAATCCATTCCACCACCACAGTCTCACGTTTCACCACAATCTCCTCATCACCCACCACCACCACCGATGCCATCTTCCAACGCCCAATCACCACAATCTCCCCACCACCACCACCACCACCTCTCGACGCCCAATCACCACAATATCCCCACCACCACCACCACCTTCTGACGACCAATCCCCACAATCTCCGCAAGAGCAAGAAAATGACCATACAGGACTTCGTAGCTGGTTCAGAAATCATAGCTCTTCAATACCGATTAATATGGTGAGATTCTTTAATATTTTTTTTTTGAAAACTCGGTATCCGATCCAAGAATCTACTAATTTATTTTTATGTTAATATTTTACTCCCTACGTCTGTGTATGTACGCCCCTTTGATTTTTTTTCACATTTCTTAAGAAAAGTTGTTAGTATAATTAAAGTTTCTATTTTGTGTGTTAGTATTACCAAATTATCTTTTGATTGTATATGTATTAAATTTGACTTTTCATATTTCAAGACAAGTTAGTAGTATTAATTAGGGGTATGTTTAGAAAAGATGTTTACATTTAGGGACAAATTTTTAGTCAAAAAGGTGCGTAGATATATGGACAGAGGGAAAGATTGATCACAGTTTAAATATTATAATATTTTTAATTACATTTCTTTTATTTTCTTTTTTTAGTTCTTCTTTGTTCTTGGTCAGATTTGGAGGTATTGGATTCATGAGATGTGATCATGTGATTATGACAACTACCCAACATTATTTTTCACGTTCCTCCGCAAGTACCTATTTTGACAGAAGAATCGATACCCAGCATAACGTTAATCACACATTGTTCATGCCACGACGGAACTGTTCTCATGATGCTATGGAATCGCCCCACTACCCACAGATTTATCATCGATTATTACAACACTTACGGTGCCAGATCAAATCCATTCCACCACCACTGTATCACGTTTCACCACAATCTTCCCACCACTACAACCACCACCTGCCGACGCCCAATCACCACAATTTGATCTAAAAATACCATGTGCAAAATTTAAGAAATACCATGAATGCTTAATTTGATCTAAAAATAGACACATCAACCCTTAATTTGATAGCCGAACAAAAAATGCTTTGGTAAATGAGTAATTATTCAAATTATTATTATTATTATTATTAGGGGTTTTCTATCATGTGCAAATTTGCACATGTTAAGAAATTTGCATCGTTAATAATTATTATTATTATTATAATTACTCACGTGTCCGTTTTTCCGCTCTTTTTATTGCGCTAACGTTTGAAAATTATGAACGATGTTTTTTTATGAAATTTTTCTTTTGATTAAAAGTAAAAATATAAATGTTTTTTGGTTTCAAATTATAACAAAACAAATTCACCATGATTATCTCTTTCAATAACATCAACAATATAAAAAATATATATAATCTAAATTCTTATATTTTTAATGACACCAACAACGATCTTTATTACAAAATTTTTTTTTTTGGTATAATTAGGATAATGAAAAAGTAAGTATAGATACACTCGTATAGTTTGTTACAATTTCTAAAGGATAAAAGAAAAAAAAATGGACACATTTCTACTTATACCGTATTTGTTACACTTTTATTTTAATATTTGAATTGATTAAAATTTAATGGTAATTTTGAAAAGAGAAAAAGACAACCCAAAAGAGTCAAAGTCAAAACATATTATTTTATGTATATATAGTATAGATTATTAATATAAACATTTATAAAGAGGAGAAATCTTGATTAAAATATACTACGTTATTTTTGCGTGCATAAAATAATAATTTTTTTTTTTTTACAATAATTGTTTCCTTTTATATACTATTCATTGTTTTTTTTTAAAAATAATTTAGATACAATTGAAATTACTTACAATATTATAGGAATTTCTGACCACATTGTTCAATATTATAGGAATTTATTTTGCACTAACAATGTTGTTTTGCAAGACCAGTTACTTGTGGAGGAAGCAATCCCCAATTTGGTTGATGATAGTTTAAATACAATGCTCACTGTGATTCCTTCTCATCTGGAGATAAAGAATGCAGTGTTTGACCTCAATAAAGATGGGGCCCTAGGGCCTGATGGCTTTGGTGCTTTCTTTTTCCAAACTTACTGGGATATTATCTCTTTAGATGTCACAAATGCAGTGATAGAATTTTTCACAAAAAGCTGGCTGCTTCAGAACTTTAATGCTAATACTTTGATATTGATTCCCAAGACTCCAAATGCAAATACAATTGATCAATATAGGCCCATTGCAATGGCTAATTTTAAGTTTAAGATTATTTCTAAAGTCTTAGCTGATAGATTAGCTAAAATCATGTTTGGCATTGTCTCAAAGGAACAAAGAGGATTTATTCAAGGAAGGAACATCAAGGACTGTATTTGTTTAGATTCAGAGGCTGTCAACTTTCTGCACAAGAAATCTTATGGAGGTAATTTAGCCTTAAAGATTGACATCTCTAAAGCATTTGATACTCTTGATTGGAATTTTTTCTTTCAGTTTTAAGAGGGTTTGGTTTTAATCAAGTTTTCTGCAAGTGGATAGAGGTCATCCTTCAATCAGCAACTCTCTCTATTTCTATTAATGGCAATCAAAATGGATACTTTCATTGTAATAGGGGAGTGAGACAGGGAGATCCCTAAGTTATAACAAGAAGATAGAACATGAAATTAACATCACTTCATCATCAAATTTCATGAATTTCATGAATTTTAACTTAAAACTAAAAAAACACCAACTCAACATACTCAAACATGGATTTTCACACATCAACAACATGGTCTCACAACTTTTCACATACCCAAAATAATCATAACAACTAGAGCACGACATTAACATTAATTCATCACAAAATTCATGAAAGTGAAAGAAATCACACAACCCACATCTACCCAATTGCTTATAAATCCCATATGGTGAAAATAATCTAACCTGCACACCTCTTAACTTTCAAAGCTAGCTTTCTACATGCTTGAATCTCCCTCTTCCCTTTGGTTCTTGAGCTTTCCTCCTTTCTCTCTCTAGATCCCCATTTCCTTCTCTCTTGCCTCTTTCTCAAAACTTAACAAATGATTTTTTAACCCTAAATTATAAAGACTACCACTTATTTATATCCACTTATTTTGGGTTTGGTTCACTTAATTTTTATTGCACTTAGTCTCTATTTTTCTTCATAAAGAAAACACTGATAAGTATTTTTTGTGTTTAGTCATAGATCAATAGATACAAGTTATGGCATATTATCAATAATAAAGAAGGAAGAAGAATTGTGTACCTTTATATTAGGTTGATGAAGGATAACCACCAACAAATATGAGAGGGATGACTACCCTCATTCCGTCTAGCTTTAGGTGTTCACGGTGCTATTCAGAATTCTTAACCGTCTGATGGGATGACGTTTAAATAGCTAAACGGCTGAGGGCAGGGACCTCTCTTTGGGCTTAGCTAAATGGTCCAACCCATCACGGTCCATTTAGAAAGAATAGCTCAATCACACATATTCATCAACTAATTAATGTTTAACACAATAGACCATAATTTATAATATAATATTAACTTATAATAATCGATTATTGTCAATCCATAATTGATTAAGATTCCTAAGAAACTGAATTAATTACCAAACACTTTAATAGGATTAAGATTCCTAGAAATAATATTCAGGGAATATTATTCCCAAGATTGTAAATCTAATCCTTGAAAGTTAAAACAAACAAACCCTAATAATAAAAAATATAAAAAGAAAACATGGAATTCACCTAAAAAAAAGTGTATTATACATGGAGTATATGTTTCCTTTTTTTTTTTGCAGATATATGGAGTGTATGATAAAACAACTTTGTTATCTTCTCTGGAAGTCGCGGACGACGAAAGAATTCGCGCTCTGACTAAAGCTTATCCGACAATGACTATAAAATAAAATATCTACTAAACCATAAAATATAAATCATTACTACTCTTGTAGTAAAATCACAATTTCAATATTTACAAATTAACGTGGTTGAAAAAATTGATGAAATGTTTGAAGTAAATAGTAAATTAGAACAGGTTGTTGTTCAATATTAGTTGGCAAAAAACATTTTTTATGGGCAATGCATTACAAGAAATGACCAATAAAGCCCATTTTAACTTTTAATATAAACAATTATTGGTGGGGTCATTATTTTTTTGTTATAGGTACCATGTCAAAAAGTTGCCGGTAGATAACCAAAAACAAATTTGAACAACTGAATTAAAGTATTAATATATCAATGGTTGAAAATTGAACTTTTCCATAGTGGAAAAATATTTTTCTTTCCCATTATAAATGCAACCACACAATTAAAACATAAATTTATCACATTAAAATCATGTGAACATAAACATTCTCATACCCAAAGTTATAACAAGAAGATAGAACATGAAATTAAGATCACTTCATCATCAAATTTCATGAATTTCATTCATTTTAACTTAAAACTCAACATACTCAAACATGGATTTTCACACATCAACAACATGGTTTCACAACTTTTCACATTCCCAAAATAATCATAACAACTAGAGCACAAAATTAACATTAATTCATCACAAAATTCATGAAAGTTAAAGAAATCACACAACCCACATCTACCCAATTGCTTATAAATCCCATATGGTGAAAATAATCTAACCCCCGTAACCTCTTAACTTCTAAAGCTAGCTTTCTACAAGCTTGAATCTCCCTGTTCCCTTTGGTTCTTAAGCTTTCCTCCTTTCTCTCTCTAGACCCCCTTTTCTTTCTCTCTTGCCTCTTGCTTGCCTCTTTCTCAAAACTTAACAAATGATTTTCTAACCCTAAATTATAAAGGCTACCACTTATTTATATCCCACTTGTTTGAGTTTGGTTCACTTAATTTTTATTGGGCTTAGGGCCTGTTTGGATTGAGTTTATTTTGAGCTTATGAAAAATAGCTTATGCAAATAATTAAGCTTTTATGTTAATTCATAAGTTGTTTTTCCATAAACTACCTTAACAAACTTATAAATAATACACTAATGCTTATTTATTTGCATATTTTGTTTTGTATAAGTTGTATAATAAGCCAATCCAAGCAGACCCTTTGTCTCTATTTTTCTTCATTAAGAAAACACTACACAATTACTTCACTTAAATCATATTTTACTTATATACATTTATTCTCTTAATTCCATAAAGTTTCTACTAACTTCACAAAAATACCCTCCACTTCTAAATTACTAAAATACTGTTTACTCCTCAGTTTCTAGTAAAAATCAACTAGCTCATCAATTCAACCACATTAAATAAACATATAAATAATAAATAACTAAAATAATAATAAACTAAAAATCGGGATGTTACATATGCTATCACTTGTTTACAAAACTCCAATTCTGTTGGAACATATGAATAGTAAATCTATACTATATATAAGCAAATAACTCATTTAAGCTCTTTGAGATGACTTTTTCTCTTTCCGTAAATGCCCTTAATTTTCAACACAAATAACACATGTAACAAATAGACAAAACAAATTTAAATATTAAAAAAAATGTAACAAACACGATACAAATTTAAATATTAAAAAAAAGTATAACAAACTAGATGAGTATATTTATACTTACTTTTTCATTATCTTAATTATACCTTGGGTTAATAGGTCTTTACCCCTTGTAATATAGGTCATTTCCAGTTTCCCCCCTGTAAATTTTTTTTCTTGATTTACCCCCAGTAAAAAAAACCAATTTTTTTTTTCAAGAAATTTTCGTTTTTGTTTGGCCTATTACGGGTGGTAAATCAAAACAAATTTGTTTTTA
>Ga0315915_1003856_pt1 | contig 18999 bp, 5 predicted proteins | sample MpolbnodulesMG_FD_207738 | JGI IMG/M metagenome (GOLD analysis project Ga0315915, IMG submission 207738) | Medicago polymorpha root nodule microbial communities from Los Angeles, California, United States - branched nodules | ecosystem: Host-associated > Plants > Roots > Nodule | place: USA...
CACTAATTATCTTTCTATTAAGAGAAATGATATTGACATCATATTATTTGGGTTTTATGTTTTTTTTTATAAAACGTGTGTAAGATGTAAAAGATAAAAAGTAAGAGAGATATAGAGATATACATATACGATGTCATTATTTTGATGTTTAAATAACACATCTATTCTATTTAATCATTTTTTCTTGTTTACTAAATGACGATATTCTCCCTCTCTTTTTTCTTTTATTCTTTCTCCCTCATTAAAATTTGTTATTTTTTTAACTAGAAATTCACCTTTTAAGATGAGTAAGTGAGAAATTTGAGGTTCGAACCTCGGTTACTGTATAATGTAATGTATCTGCCAACTAAGTTATGTTCATAGAGATTAATTTGTTAAATTATTATAAAGGTTTAAGTGAGTTGTGGTTGATATATCTTTACAAAGCAGCTATCTCTAAAAAAATAATATCATGATCTCTTCAAGAATAAAGAGCAGGCAATCACAATGCACTATCTGCCACAATTCAAGGAGGTGTGGCTGAAAAATAGGAAGTGAACCAATACACCATGCAATAAACACTTGCCAACTGTATCTAGAAATTTGCGTTATGCTATCTCTCACTATAAATAGCATTTTTCATCTTTAAAACCCCATTATTTAAGTAAATCAGGGTGGAGACAGACACTAACATATTAATTTGTATGCTTTTCTCGGTCTCTCATTTTTTAACTCTTCTTTTATCCGAATATTTACCAAAATTTACTATACCCTTAAGTATAAAAAAAAAAAATCAATTATTTCATTAGGTAAAAAGGAAAAAATTATAAATACAATAGTTTAAATAAATCGTAAAATTGAAGATAAAAAAAATATATGCGAAAAGTTGATTTTCCTTTTGTATAGTGAGTGTGTAGATTAAATAAACTGTTCGGATATAAAATCGGCCTTTAGCCTTTAATTACTCTCAATCTTTCATGTTAAGCTCATCAGTTTATCTATGGTTGTTTTTTATTGATAAAAAAAACTTATTTTTTATTTAAATTTAGAAGTTTATATATAGTATTAGCTCATGAAAATTAAGAAACCTTGTTTGTTTCCCACATACATCACCCCCTGATTTGTCCCCATCAAATACATCACAAGACAAAATCTCGCATATATATTTGAATTTTTTCAAGCTGGTGTGATTTATCTATTGTACAAAGTTAGGTATTGCGTGATGATATGAGGGAAAAAGTGAAGTTAGCAATTAATAAACAAATAATGTAAACGTAGCTATAGTTACCTTCAAATTATTTGAGAGAAAGCGAGGGTTAACCTGCTTTCTTAACACACCCCATAAAGCATGTACACAGTACATATGGTGCCAACTTTTTGCTTTGGATCGGTGCTTGTCCAAATCAAACTCCATTACTTTAAGAAAACCAAAACCAAACCAAAAAAAAACAAAACAACTTCCCCCTTAAGTAACCCACTTTTAATTGCTCAAAACACCTCCTCAATATTTGCAGATACCACCTTCCCTACTTCTTCTCTTCTTGTCCAACCTTCAGTCCACAATGGTGATCCTTTTCATATTTAAAAAATTGTATATGTAAGGTTTTAGGGGTCTATTTTCTTTGATCTTAGAGCTTAATACCACACTAAATTTTTATTAAATAAGTTTGTCTTACATATTTCTAATGCTCTAATATGATATCTCTAATCTCTATAACTTTGAACCCTCTCCTGCTTTTGCAGTATGATATTTTATTAATTATTTCCCAATACATTCATTAATCATATATAAATAATTTTACTAAATTAAAGTATCCATGCTACTGCTGCATCTTAGAAACGCTTTATCGAAATGGAAACTGTGAAAAATTGAAATCTACCATATATGTCTCAAGTTTTATTAAACTGTTTTGCATTGATTTCTAAATAAAATGAGCTTTTGAATAACTCTGGATGCGAATGGTTATTAATGATTTTGGAGTAAAAATATAAGGAGAATAATGTTCAAATAACTGCTAAAACAATTTATTCAAAAAATAATAATATTTTCTTGGTTAACATACACTTAAAATCTCGTTGTTGCAGATTATGGGTAAGTGGAAATGGATTCTCTCAACTTTTTTTCTCTCATTTGTTATCAATCTCATCATTTTTTTATTACTCTCACTTCTATATTAAAAACTCATCTCACATTTTTTTATTTAATGGTGAGATTGATAACACATGAGAGAAAGAAAACTTGAGAGAATTGGTAAGTCGTATCAAGACACATGAAATATGCCTTTCATGCTTTACTAAAAGTAAAAGTTAATTCCTAAGGTCTTGTTGGGCATGGAATTTGGACCGCATCTAATTGGTTGGTTGCAATATATCTTAATTAATTGTACAAACACCTGCCTATTGTGTCTTGGTTCATCTCTCTTTGATTTGTAGTCAAGAATGTGAGGTTTTGCATGATTGAGATTGTGACTACCAACTATAGTAAACATGCTTTTATTTAAGTAACCTTTTTATACTTTGCAAATGGCACCAAATGCTTCGTTTATGAATCGACGTGCTTTATTTCACAGAAGAAAACAAAGAACGAAAGTTATGAGATCGCGTGGTTACTTTTTTGAGTTGTATTCTACTATATACTATTATTTACGTACGGATTGAAATTTCGCAACAGTTTCAATCAATTATAGTATATTTGACCTCTCCGTGCAGCCTTAACTTAAGCAATAAGTTTTATATTATGAATTAAATTAAATTATATATCATGCTTGTCGACATATGTAATCAATCTTAAATATAAGACTATAGTCATGTTAAATAAAAATAACAAAGGAATGTGACAAACTTTCCTTTAAAAAAAGGGAATGTGACAAACTACACAAGTGGTGATGGATGCATGCATGTAAACTCATATCGACAGGCATGATATACAATTAAAATTTCTCATTTTCTAGCCAATATATATTGGAAAAGAGTTGTTTTTATTTTACAAGAAAGAGTAGGAGCACTTATAAACTTGAATTGGTGATTTTATTTTGGAATTTTTTAGAGAATGAATCTCGATCACCACTGGACATATTAAATATTGATAGTCAAATTCATAGCTAGAATAAGCAATCGATAATTTCAGAAATAGAAACAAAGTTGTCATCATTGCTTTAATAAAATAAAATGAATTAGTGGTGATTAAACTATACCAACATCTAGATTGAGTAGTGTTGTAGCATTAATCGATCCATGGGGCAATTGGATATCAGTTTAGTGCGTGCGTAATTTCATTGTAAATGATTTTTACGCTGACGTCGAGTTGAATTGAAGCTGATCACTACTATCTTGCCATTTCATATTGTGATTTTGTTTTTAAATTATTGGCTGCTTATACAAGATACTAGTATCAAAACAGGTTTTGTGGTGGGTAATCTCAACTATCAAGGTGTCATTCTGCTTTTCTACCAAGTAGACTTGTTGTGAATGTGATCAATGAAATTGAAATTGTTGATGTCGCATAAAGGAGAAAAATAAGTGCTTATTCCTCACGCACGCTAGAATTTTGAGGAGACTTATGCTGAAACACTACGTGTGTTTTTGAATATAATAATAATAATAACAATAATCAAGAGAGACTACACACAATATACTAGTGTTTATATAATGGATGTGTGACTCTTGGGACGTGTCCTTTTGAGTACTTGGTTTTGAAATATCCGAAGTATTTTCGATTCATTTCTCCCTTTCATTTTTGTTTTCTCAATTAAAAAATTTATTTTGCATATTAGAGTGTAGTAGGACTCTAATACAGTTGTAGCTTGATTGTGTTTTATACTAGCTTGATTATTTGCTCTTTTTATATTTTTGTCTTCTTTGCATTGTTAAATTAATGTTTGAGATTGATTTTTATTTACAAAAGAGAGCCTAAGTTCAAAGAGAAAACAAAACTAAGTGGTAAGTTGAACAGTCCTAGATATGCAAACGTCGAAAACAAATTATGGAGATCATTGGTAGGAGACTCTACTACATAACAACTACTCCCCCTGTTCCATAATAACTGAGTCATTTGCAAAAAAAATGTCCTAAAATAACTGAGTCATTTCACTTTCAATACACTATTAATAATTATTTTCTCTTTATAACTATAATTAATATTACTTTCATCACTCCCAATTCAATCCACTTTGCATTTATGGTAATGGAGAATGTACCAATGCTTAACAAGAGCACTTAAAACTATTTTTAATATGCATGAAATGAGCAAATGACTCAATTAATTCGGAATAGAAGGAGTATAAAATTAAAAAATAAATTGTAATTAGTAAGTCAATCAGCCCTTCGATTTTCCACTTGTAAAGTATGAAGTGATTGTATTTTATAGAGTATTTTTCTACAAAGAAAATATTCAATCTATTTATTTTAAGAAATGATAAATAATAAAATTAAATAGGATTTTTTTTAGGAGTTTGAAATATAAATAAACTTTAGGATGTGTCAGTTGACAAGAGAATCTCATTTCACAGATTCGGTGATAAACGGTCCATATTGCTTTGCAGTAAAACCCAATGACATCATAATTAGTGGTAGGATACTTTCGTAATTTAAATCGGTAACAAAATTTCTTCTGACATATTTTAACGTCATGTGCCGCCCAATTTAATTTAATTTTCCCTAAAATAATAATTAATAATTGCACGTACGTGTGCATAAACACATTCTAAAATTCTATTTATACCCTTGAAGCTCCTAACCTCACTCCCTTTTCCCATTTTCTCTATTCTCACCACTGTTTAAGTTTTCTCTCTTCTCCGGCGAGCGATGGCAACAACGGAATCAGATCTTGATGAGTTTTTGAATCTCGATTACGAGTTTCGGTATCCAAGTCTTGCCGATACGGAGGCATTCATGACCGGAGTTTGCTCCGCCGCTTTCCAAACTCTACTACCGGTAAACTCTTCTCTCTTTCTCAGTGATCGATCAATTTTTGTTTATTAATTCTGAAACTGAAATTAATGTTTTGCCACGTCTGATGACGTGGAATCCTACCATGCAGTTTGTGTGAGGATCGCTCAACGCTTACTTAACCGGAAATAACAAGAACTATGTCTTAAAATAAAATAAAATAAAAAGTGACGATTAATTAATTGTTTAGTTGAATAATAAAATGATTTATAAGCAAAAATCTGTCACATACATCAGTTTTTACTAATAATTTGGGATGAAGAGATAAAGAGAGAAAGGGAGGTATTGGAAATTTTGCTTAGTATGTTATGGGATCAAAGTTGAGAAGAGAGAGAAGTGAAAAAGGTCCTCATGTTGAATGAAGACCTAAAGTAGGTTGCTTCCTTATGAAGAATTTTTGTGAGCAAAAGACTTGGTGATGTGTAGACTGCTTTTTATTTGCTTGCGTTGGGTGTGAGTGTGAGTGATAACAAGTGTGAACGCATGACAATTTGAGGTGTTGGCCTTTTTTTAATGTATTTTTTGCTGTCTTGCTCTCTTTTGGAGTTGGACCCAATGCCTTCAATTCATAGTACACTTCCAGCACCTAGAATCTTGTCGTCATTTCTTAATAAAGATTATTAGTGGTGGGAATCGAATCCTACACAAGATTAATATTCTTTGCATTCACGGAGCCGGTAGATTGGTGGAACTTAGAATTATAAAACAAGACCAGTACTAATTTCAAGCTCGTATTAAAAATAAAATGTATATTTTGTGAAATATTTAAGTTAGTAAATCATTTTCCAAGATATAGTCGTACAAATATTATATAAACTACACCCGACTGAACTTGCATGTGACTCTTCAAATGAATTTATTGGCAAAGAACTATAATATTAATCAACGTTTATATCTCTGGTTAGTGCAGAAGAGATACCAATCAATTTATAAGTTTTAGAACTTAGAACATTGTGAACCTAGTTACATTTGAAAAATTGTGTGTAATTTTGTCAACCATGATGTGAGACCAATAAAAATGATCCACAAGAGAATAGTTATATAATATAAGATACTTTAAATTTCCTAAAAAAAAAAATTAACATATTTTACATAGAATATAACAATTGTTATGAGGTGGAGAGATAAAGAGGAGGGAGTGTGAGTGAGGTAGGGAGAGAGGGGGAGAAGGGAGGGTTAAATTTCAAAATAAAAAGGTATGTGTAAAATTTTGTCAAATAGTACTTTATAAGTTTGCCTAGATCGCATTTTAAGAAATTTTGAAAATGTCAAAACATTGATCTTATTATTTTTTTGAAAACGCATTCTTATCACAATTATTAGCTACGCAAATCTTTCATCATCAATTTAATAAAAAAAAATTAAAATCTTTCATCTTCAACTTATAATAAACATAAATTTTATCAAATGAAATAAGAAATGCACTTCAAACGTAAACCGGTCGTAGTTTATTTTAAAAGTAAACGGGTCCTATTTTTTTTTATTTTTTTTATTTTTAGGAACGGGTCCTAGTTATTGTTATGTAGATAGAAGTACACTTATAAGATATAACCAACAATTTATTGTCTTATTATTTACTAGGTTTATCATATTTTTGTTAGAACTATCTTCATCATATTTTGTTATTAGTATAATTAATCTCGTTAGGAAAAAGAGTTTGATTTTGACATATTGTTAATATATCTCTTCTTTTACCACCAAATATATATATATTATACATGTGACTTTATAAGAAGTTATAATTAAAGTTAAATATTTTTAATAATCCAACGATTACACATAATTGATTGACAGTGTAAAACTATTAATCTCGTCGAGTACTTTAATATTAGGCGAAAAAAATAAAACTAAACTACTAGTAGGGTATCAAAGTTAATATAAATGTATAGGCCAAAACCTCAAAAACTTGAGTAAGAATCTTCTCCATCTATCAAATGAAATTGAGAGCTCTATTACTAAAGTTTTTGTGTAAAAATAGACCTTTTTTTTACAGATGTAAAAATAGATTTATTTTGTACTAGTTGAATTTTTATACGCTCAAAGTATTAATAACAAAACTTTTATTTTTTTAAGAAATGAAGAGGATTTATATTTTCATAAATTTGAGACAATTTCTCAATTGGTCCCCCATAATGCAGGAGGTTTACCAAAAACACGCTGTCAGTATTATTTTACTACAAATTTGAGCAATATAGAGATAGATTGTAAGCCTATCTAAACATTTTTTTTTCAAACTGTCTAAACTTGATCGAACTCAACTTGAAAAACGTATATGGAACCTACCATCCTTCGAAATATACATGGTTGCACCAACAAAAAAAAATACTATATGGTTGGTCAAAAACATTTGAGCACATCATTTATGTAGAGGCAAAAATTATTTTAAAAATACACATTATTGCCTCTTTCTATTTTTTCTTAAGTATGTCGACCTATGTGATTTGATAAAGTGATACTTTGTTACATCCATGTGAAGGGTAAAAAGAATAAAAACAGAGAAAGATTGATGTAACAACAGCCCATAAGAAGAATTAATTTTACAATATGATTAAAATGTTGTGAAGTTTCAGCTTATGCAACCTTTTCATGATTGAATAGCAGGATGTTGTGAGTTCATTTTCAACTTGTGGTGGACTAACAGACTCCCAAAACATTACTCCCAAACATTCCACCATCACTGCTACTATTGATTCTCAGTCATCTATTTATAGCACTGGTATGGTTCATTAATTAGTCATTATTTCCTACACATCTCAACATCATATATGTAGCTTGACATTTTGGATTGAATTGCATATGGAGCAGTTGGAAGCCCAGTTTCAGCTAATAAACCAAACGGCAGAGAGAATAACATCAAAGGGACATCAAGTGGTTCATCTGATCCATCCGATGAGGATAATGAATCAGGTCCTTGTGAACAAATTACAAATCCACTTGATATGAAACGCCTTAGAAGGTATTTCTGTCAAATTAAAGCACTTTAAATACAACACTTCTTATTATATATGTGGTTTTCAAATGATGATATAATGAATCATGACATGGTTTCAGGAAGGTTTCTAATTGTGAGTCAGCCAGGAGGTCAAGGTGGAGAAAACAAGCGCATTTGTCTGAACTTGAGTCTCAGGTAACTAATCAATGTTTTGGAAGTCATTAATTTAGTTTCTGAAATTGTAGGTTACACAATTTGATATCTCATGAAGGGTTTTGAAAGTTAGTTAATTCTGAGAGCAAATTCTAGGAAGCCTACTATTTCAATTGAAGCATAATATGACAGCTAAACAGCATAAGTAGTAATCACTTTCTTCCCATTTGAACTTTGATCTCTCAGGTTGAAAAACTGAAACTGGAAAATGCGACACTATACAAACAGTTTACGGATACTAGTCAACAATTTCATGAGGCTGATACAAATAACCGAGTGCTAAAATCAGATGTAGAAGCTTTGAGAGCTAAGGTATGCAGTTAGCTTATTCTATAATTATGCATACAAAAATAAATATCAATGACTGAAGAAATTAATTTACATATGCTATTATAATAGGTGAAGTTAGCCGAGGATATGGTCACTAGAAGCTCTTTCACCACATCACTAAACAATCAGTTTCTTCATAATCAATGTCAAATGAGCACACCACCACAACTCAACATGACTACTAATATTCGCCGCATGCCACATGTTTCGCCAACCATCAATGTCCAGCAGGGAAATAGTGCCGCATACGGTGGTGTTGCAGTTGGCGTGCACAATTCAAATCTTGATGGGTTTGGAAACTTGGACATGCCTTACAATGATGTCGTCAACAATGGGGTCCTAAGCAATGCTATGAGTTGTGTAACTATTTGGCCTTAAGGGTTTCACTTGATCACTACATCAAATTTTATATTATGTCGTATCTTGTGTATTTCATTAGTAGATTAAGTTATTATATTACTTAGGTTCCTCTTTTATTATTATGCTCATCAATATAGTGTGTGCTTATGTTGAACGTTTTGTATAAAAAGGACTTGTTGATTACTCGGTGTATTTCTCATAGTAATGCACTGTGAGAAAATTAACCTCTCACTTTGTTATGCCATTCAATACAGTGCCATGAAAGATTATGTGTGGCTAATATTTCCCTTTTAAAATTAGAGTTGATAACAGCAATACTATGATGAATGCTACTCTGTAATGTCTGTTCTTCATCTATGTTTAATTACAATTATTATTAATTAATACTGTTTTAGGCCCAGTTGCACCCATTCACTGAATTCATGTGCCAAACACCTGGCAGGAATCATCAGGCAAATTTTCACCAAATTTGCTCAGATCTTATCCTTGTTACAAAACCTTAATTATCTTATTGTTTTATATTTTCGAGTAAATGATGCTAAATTTTGAAAACAAAGCTATGATGCTATTCATGTCAAATTAAAAACGATGTAATTTCTAAAATAAAAGAAAATGATTTCATTGACATGCACTGATTGCTAAAGATACACACGAGAATGATGTGTATAGATAGCCTTTGGTTGCTATATGATAATCTTAAAGACAGCATGCTTAAATTTTCTGCACATTTAAGCTTCCAGGTCAATGAATAAATGTTCATATGTTACTGCTTTTTGTGCCAAACTAATTAACAAATGCAGAAACAAATATGACCAGAAAACTCAACTATGGTATGTGTTATATAGTAAAACAGAACTAAATAAATGAGTGAATCATAGAAGGTAGAAAGAATACATGACACAAATCAAATGATTGAACTTAAGTGATTAACAAGTTTCATAAGATCAAATCAATGGGGTGCTCAATTTGATTCTTAACTAAAATAATTATTGATCATATTTTACTTACCGACCACTCTAGGTTACTACGACTTTTTCCTTGAAACCAGATTGTTAAAACCACAAAATCATGCATAACATATATACTAAATAGGATTTGTCTGCGATATTGCAATCAAGATTGATGTAAACAGATGATGCAAAAAAAAAAAGAAGCTTCATATAGAATTATACTGGGATAAATCAAACCAATTTAATTTAACTTAATTTAATAGTTTACAGTTGAAGGATCAATAATTATTATTACATTACCCTAAAATCAAGGAATGATCAAACTGGTAAAGTACTATCCCATCATCAATTCAAACTCACTAAAATCAACTTTTCCATCAAAGTTCAAATCAACAACCTTAACCATCCTTTCAATTGTATTCATATCCCAACCTTTATCCAAACCCAAGCAATCAAGCACTCTCTTCAACTCCATTGCATCTATATATCCATCATCATCCTCATCAAATATTTTGAAAGCTTCAAGCAATAACTCACTTCTCTTTGACATATCTTCCAATTCACCAAGCACCTCTTCAACAACCACTTCTTCTTCATCTTCATCTTGGAAGGCTTTGTTCTCCTTTTGATCAGAACCATAGATCAAACCAAGCTTCTCCACCACTTGCCTAGCATTTTCCTTCTTGATTCTTCCATTTGTTTCCATTCCGAAGACAGTTACAAGAGCTCGAACCATCCTTTCGTCGAGCTTGAGCATATTCTGTTGATGTTTTTGATCAAGGTGATCATGATGAGGCATCGAGTTTCCTGGTGAGTTTTTGAATGCTTGTAAAAATTCAACAACAAATTTGGAAAATACTTCTGTTATACCCATTTGAACCTTAATAGACCAAAAACACTATGATATAACTCTTGAATATTACTTTGTTATTTGACAAAAATAATATTGGAAGAAAACAAGTGAGTAATAGAAAGCACTATGGAAGATTTTGCTTCGATGCTCAAACTAGTGTGACAGTTCTTTTATAGTTGGATCATTTGTATTATGCCCTTGTTTCAATTGTAAATCACTCAAGTGCCACTGTATGTACAATTCTCAATTAATAATGTTAATAATTGTATGCAATTTTATATTTGCATTATAGAGTTCCATGACAGCTGGCACATCAATTGAATGTGTTAAGTGCGTAGTACATGCATTAGTGTATGCAGTATTAGATTAGATGTATTATGAATTTTGGTATTTAGATTAGATGTATTATGAATTTTGGTTTACCAGTAATACATCAAATCCGTCCTTGAATTTTCAAAAATCAGCTAAATTCGTTCTCAAATTTTGTGAAATATCTATTTAGTCCCTGAATTTTCAAAATGTCAATCAAATCAGTCCATCCATTAAGTTGGCCGGTTAACGAAGGTGACGTGTACCGTTAACAGCTTACAAGGCTTACCACGTCAGATGCCTCACAAGCAGGGACTAATTTGGCCGAAAATGATGAAATTACCAAGGATCAAATTGATTGATTTTAGAAAATTGCAAAATTCCCAACATATCTTTTTCCCCCAACGTCTCTCTCTTGAACGACTCTTTCTTCCCCAAATATATAAATTTCGAACCCTAATGTTATAATTTGTCACCTAGAGTTCAAAATCCCCTAAAATTCTTCCATGATATGATGACAAAGTTCTTTCGCAATTCAAAAAACTTAAAACCCTAATTTTTTTTATTCAATTTGAAATCCAAAAATCATTGGTTATTGTTGAAGATTTAATGTTCATAAATGATGGGTGGTGGGCGTATGGGCAAAAACAACTACAACAGTTGGTCTTCATCTTCAAGTTCCATGTACAATGGTGATGTAAGAGTGCTTCAATAGATAAAGTTGATTCTGTAGGAACTGAGCTTAGGTTGATTAAGATATTGATAGGAGTAATTTGTTTGATTGAGTTGTTTAAAATGTTATTGTATTGTGTCAAGTCTGTGTAATGTTGTAATGAAAAGAAGTTGTCAATGAATGAATTCAACCCTCCTATCAAAATCTTTCCATCAAATTGGTCCTTCTATTGTATGTCTATCCATCATATCGATCCCCAAGTTAGTTAAAATACCATCAAATAAGTCCTTGAATTTTCACAATATATATCATTGTGATTCTTGATGCATACATTTGCTGAACAAAGTAAAAAGTAAAAGACAAACACTTTGATTGTAAAAAGACAAACATTTGCATACCATCATAAGTCATACATTTGATGTTCATAAGTCATTACATAGCAAAAAAAAAGAATATTACATAGCCATCAAGTCATTTGATGTTCTTAAGTCATTACATATCCAAAAAGCATAAATTAAACAAGTCCAAAAAGCATTAATTAAACTAGTCCAAAAGCATAATTTAAACAAGCATCACTGCTTTGGAAATCCTGGGGTTGAGATAAACTCCATGTATTGGGGTTGAGTAAAAGCGGATGGCCCGTAATTTGGATTTGGAACTCTAATAACTCCAGGAGCAGTTGGATTTTGTGGAGTAGGACCCTCAGTGATGTTTGTTTATGCCTGTCATTTGAAATCACTGGTTCTTTCATGTCATATCTCCTTGTACCCATTACCTGAAATAAAATCAATCACATTAGCCCTTAAATTATAACAATATCCATCAAATTAGTCCTTATATTATGACAATAAGTCTCAGATCGATCTTTAACAGAGGGGTATAATTGGAAATACAGAAAAATGACACTGAAATTAGTCCTTGTACACGTGGCTGCCTTCTTGACACGTGTACATGACAACACAACATACAAGAAGACACATCATCATCGCTAACGGAGCTTATAGACGGAGGGACCATTTTGATTGACGTCTGTAAAATTCAGAGACTAGATAAATATTTCGCAAAATTTAAAAACGAATTTGACTGATATTTAAAAATTCAAGGACGAAGTTGAGGTATTACTCTTTGGTTTACTATAATGTATCCAAGGCATGGAAAATTGGCGATATGACTGAGAACACTAATCACTAGTACTAAAGATAGGACTATGTAATATTTGTCCACCAAGATCTTCATTGATCACTACCAGATTACAAGTTGTATCTTATGTATGTTCTGATCAGTCGTTGGAGTAATTAACTTTGGTATCAAAATAATTGATCGAGTAATTATTCTATGAATCGTGACAGTATAGGACTTTCTTGGTACTACCTTCCATCATTTTTATATGCAAAAATCTGTTATATTTTTGCAACACATCCGTTGCGGGTTTTAGTTTCTTTTATTTACAAATGCTAATTTTTATTTACTAATATGATAAAATTTCGAAAATTAATGACTATTTTCAAAATAAAATATAAACATTATTGTAGTGTTTTTAAAAAATATATTTTTATTTTATATTCAAAACACCGTTAAATACTTATATTGTGTCCGTTGTGGATTGTGCTTATATATGTGGAAGCAAATTTTTATATATTCATAAGAAAATTAGTGCAATCAAATTTTGAAAACTCGTGATTACTTTCAAAATATCAACATTAATATAGCGATAATTTAATTTTCAAAATAAGCAATTTTTTTTGAGTTTTTGATTTATTTTTTTTAATATAAAAGGATAACAATATTGACATTTTATAACATAAATGATTAAATTGAAAAACCAAAAAAATAAAGGAGACAAATGTTAGCTCAAATTAAATTAAGGGTCGAATTGTTGTAATTTGCTAAAAAAAAAATTAATACAAAAACACCGTTAAATATTTGGATTACACTGTAAGTAGATTTTATGTCAAATGAGGATAATCTCAACAAATAACTTCTAAATCAATAATAATTTATTGCTTGACCAAAAATATATATATTCTGATTATAGTAGGAGATGAGTAAAATTAAATGTCAATATATTTCCATATCTTTAATTAAAATTAGCCTAATTAAATTTTGTCTCATTTTCATTGTACAAAGCAATAAACCTACTCTATAACTCAATTCAAATATAAATAAAATCAAAGCTTTTTTATTACAAATAGTAGATGTCCTGAAGAGAGAAATGTTCTTCAACAGTGTTTCAAATATACTTTTCTTTTGAAAGGTTGATCTAACCCATTGTGTAAAAACAAAAAATGTTATAGCTAGATATCCAATTCATATGAATGCATATATAAGATTTAACATCCACAACACCCAGAAAAAGTTTAGATTTTTATGACACATATCTATTAAAAAATACATGATATTTAGTAGATAAATGAGAATTTCTATGAAAATTCAAACACTAACACCCAAATTACTCAGAATTTTGACCAAAATAGATTGATTGTAAAAACTGTCAATGAGAATTTAAACTTTAACAACCATATATAAAACTTTACCCAATTACATCGATTTCCCGGTTCAATTCTCCTTTAACCTTGATTTGATAACAAATATTTCATACAACTGTGATAACAAACTTTTCCGTACAACACAAATTTTTTTGCTTTGGCTTTAGATTTAACTTTAACAAAAAAATGCAACAGAGATGTGAAATCTTATCGGCCACACGTGCTGATAACCGGATCTATCTTATATCCACAACAAATCAATAGCTTTAATTAGAAAACTATGTTCATGCTTTTGAGTTTGAGTAGTAACATTAAAACATGGCACTTGTATTTTCAGTTTCACAAGTCTTAATTAACCCGATGCAAACCACAGATAACAACAACAGCATCCATAATAGCCATCAATAAAATGCAACACTCAACAAAAGTTTAAACCACAATAGCAGAAACAACATTATCAAGTACCTAAACACATACTTTTAACTACCAGAAAAAGATAACAAACAGGAAACAGACTGACACATCATCTAAAGCCTAGACAACTAGGGCTCATCATCATACTCAGAATTGGTCAGCTTTTTGAGACACAGTGTGGTTCCCTGAAAATTTGCTATGTTGTCAAGGTTACCTTCGAAAAGAAGGTTCAGATCAGCTTCTTCTATTGGGTTAAAGCCAAAGTGCCTCCACATATCCAGCCTTGTGTCTACCGAAGGCAAAATAAGATGTTGTATTCCCAATCCTCTTACACAAACCTCGATTGACTCCATCAATCTTTTGCACAATCCTTGAGATCTATATGATTCTAGGGTAGCAACAATAGGGATTTCCACAAACCCTTTTGTGGGATGTGCCCTAAAAACAGCAACCGAGGCACACTTTCCCTCTTTATGTATGATCCCGGTGTAAAACCCTCCATATTCCCCTTCGTGGTTGTAAATCATGGCTGCCACTGTACTTTCAATTCCCTTACCAAAGCCGGAACATAACGTTTTTAAAGCTTTCATGAACAGTTTGTTATCGCATTTTTGATCGAATTTGGACTTGGTTGTATCCTGCCAAATGAGAGACCATGATAACGATTGATCATCCTCAATAATGGTATTCTTGCAAAGTTGCTTTTGTAGAGCATAAAAGCATTTCTTGCGGGCATTGCTGCAGAAGGCTTGGTGCAACCCATTAATCTCGGAATTGATGGCTGCGATGTTACATACGCCACATCTTAATTCCGCATCTTGGTCCTCCTGTAATTCATAACCACAAGCATCTTGAAGTTTCCCAAACCTCTTATTTTCATCGTCGGGTGGTATAAAGACCCACTTTCCTTTTCCACGTCTGTTATTTTCATCAGGTTGAAAACAAACTTCCCATCCTTGAGAGACGAGATGCCTTGTAGCCCGGACATACAGATCCTTTCTTAGATGACATTCGAAGTCAGGATAGTGAAACTCAGCAACACGGGCCCATGTAAGAAGTGCCCTGACATCTTCCTTGGGCTTAATCCCGAGGGTATTATCAGAAGGAAGGAGGTTGATTATTTAGGTGTAAGGGCTTTCCCATGATTTTGGTTTCAAGAACAAGCGTGAAATAGAAACAAGAAAATACTCAGAAGTCAGAACAAGCGTGTGAATGAAAAGTTTTTGGTGAATGAATGAATCAATTGGGGTTTTATAGAAGACATATTCATCTCACTTCAAGATTGAAGAAGTTTCGCTACTTAACACTCTAAAAAGTAGCCGTTAAATTTTTAATTAAATATCAAGATTATCTTTTTAATCCCTAACAGACATGTTATATACATATATTGGCTAAATTATTCAAGAGGTCTTTTATGTTATTTAATTATAACAAATTAGTTTAAGTTTTTTTTACCACTTAGGTAAGTTAATTAATTGTAACTAATTAGTTTTTTAAGTTTTTTTTCATATCAATTAGGTTTTTTAAGTTATTTAACCGTAATATTTTGGGGAATTTCAAATCTTAAAAAAGTAAGTTATTCGGGGCTTAAAAGTTACAATTAAATAACTTAAAGGATCTAAGTGGTACGATAAATACTTAAAATTAATTAACTTAAAAGACCTAAGTTGTAAAAAAAAATAGCAATTTGTTATAATATGGTGTAATTTAGCCAATTTATATTCCATCTCCTTCAAATTAATATTCTCATCTCACTTTTCACATATGTTAATATAAAACTTAATCATTAATATTTTTAATTATTTAAAGTAATAAAAAACTATAAAAATTTAATATTTTAAAAATATTTATCAAGACAAATCAAATAACATCTTACATGCTGATATTTGTGATTATGTAAATAGTATATATCGCTAAAATGTGACATATTTTGAAACAGATGGGTATTTATTTTAGCAAATTAATGTTTGTTTTAGCAAATTAAGTGTCGCTTTGTCATTTCAGTACACAATTAATTTTATATTTCCAATTTTTCTCTCATTTATTATGGACGAAACATTAGTTTTTATTTTAACTTTTCATTAACCAAATATGAGGCTTGCATTTATCAACAATAATGCTTAATGTTCCTTTTTCATGAGCAAAAAAAACAAGCGTACTCAAACCCTTACAAAAAGCAGTTAATTTACACACAAAAAAATCATAAAAGAAGCTATTTATCGAGTTTTTTATGAACAAAATCATTTACCATTATTATGCATAGATAATTTTTTTTAATCAGATGTCTACTTACACAATTACATTGACTAATCTTGTGAGAAGGATAAAATTCTAATGGGTGTTTAAACTTTCTCTCAAAATATTTAACTGTGTTTTCTTAGGAGTGGTTTTGAATCCAAAACCTTAAGTTAAGTTTGAAGAGATATCATCTCATCAAAGTGCTTGAAAGAAGTATTGTCATTGATATTGAGATCGAAGTGGGTAATGAATTACACCGGTAGTATTTTACGAATTCTTAATAATAACAAACACGTAAACTCACAAGCCTAACCGCATTGTAAGAAAAAATCTAGCTGCCTCATCTTTCATCCTTCCACATAAAAAATACAGCCGGTTCAAATATAAGACGATCCAAAAATCTTATTTTAGGGCCAAAAAATACGTAGTACATTTTGAAAAAAAAAAGGCTTTAAGGTTGTACCAAAAAAAAAAGGCTTTAAGGCTCGAGAGGAAACAAACTTTAATATTTAATAATGTAAGTCCTTTTTCAAAAGATTGAATCACTGGAGAAATATTTTTAGTTATTTCTTGTTATTTAATTTATACTTTGAATCCCATAGCTCTTTCCCATTATTTTTATTGCTCTTTCTAAACAAAAGGCTCTATTTTTATTTTATTTTTTTTGACAAGGAAGAAAGGTCTTTTGATTAGAGTCTTATTTCTTTTCAATTCAAAAAGTATTGGCTACACCACAATATAAAGGAGATTCAAAAAATAATTTCTATAATATTTCAGATTGGAATTTTTTTTCTTCCATTTTTATCCTTCATTTAAATTACTTTGGCATTTTTATAATAATTTTTTTTGCAGAAGACAAACTAACCCACTGAAATTGGCATCATTTTTATAATATTATTTAAATTATCAATTAAAAAAATTAGATAAATTCTTTTAAAATACAAACAATCCACAATAATAAGACGAAAAATGCATAATAATATGAACACTATTTGATAAAACAAACTTTAGTTTGACCTTGTATAAAAAATAGTGTTTTGCGTGACTTTTTCTCTTTTAATTTTACCATTCACTTAATTATTACTTACCATTTATCAATTCTTGCCAATAAAAGCGGAAAGACAGGTGACACTAGTATTATAATACCGATTTTACGCTATTATGTTTTATTTTTCTAAAATGATAAAATAATTCTATAATATTTTTTTAGTACAAAATAGTTTATTAATTGTAATATATGTACAAAATCAATACATTTTTAAAATCATTACAAAAAAATTATTTTGTAGAATCTAACTTTATTTTATTTTTTTACATAAAACATATTGACTCCGTCCCAAATTATAAGTAGCTTTGGAGAAAAATAATTATCCCAAATTATAAGTCGTTTTACAATATCAATAAATCGTTTTTCCTAGTTTCTATTAAACCCTTAACTATTTAATACACTCTCTTCTTTTAATCCTTTAATTTATTTATTTTATACTATAAATGAAAGATAATTTTATAAAATAACTCATATTTTATTTTTCAAATACAACAATAGTTACATTCCTCTTTTAAGAAAACATTAACTATATTCTTTAATTTGCGTGAAATGATTAAAAAAACAATAATTTACGGCGGATGGAATAATAGGTTGGTTCAGCCCTGTCAAAAAAGAAACACTTTTTCACCTAAAAGTTACACCAATTGAATATTCTACTTTTTTTTTTTTTGGTTTTTGGTAGATTGAATATTCTTCCTTTTTTCTTCCTAACCTATGTTATAAAAAGAAAAACATAATAACAGGTGAAATCTTACCGGCCACAAGTGCTGATAACCGGATGTCCGGATCCATCTGGTTTCCACAAAAAATGAACAGCTTTTATAAGAAAACTAAGTTCATGCTTCTTCTTTTTTTGAAGTACTAAATTCATGCTTTTGAGTAGCAGCAACATTTTTTTTTTAAAGATGAGTAGTAGTAATAACATTAAAACTCGGTACTTGTATTTTCACAAGCCTTATTTCACCCGATACAATGTCACAAAATGATGCAAAACCAAATTATGTTCCTAATTTTTAATTTTATGCTATTCTTTTGGAAAGGAATTACCCCGTCCTATATTACTCTGCTTGCAATTTAATCCTTCCTATTATCATAGCAATTTAGGTGCTATTTTGTTGGAAAGGAACAACCGCATTAAAAAAATCGCCCTAACCAGTTGCTAAACAAAGAGTAAATATGCAATTACCCCCTGAAATTGTAAGTTTCGTCAATTACCCCCTGAAATTAACAAAACATCAATTACCCCCCTGAAGTTGCACAACGTTAA
>Ga0315915_1003857_pt1 | contig 18998 bp, 4 predicted proteins | sample MpolbnodulesMG_FD_207738 | JGI IMG/M metagenome (GOLD analysis project Ga0315915, IMG submission 207738) | Medicago polymorpha root nodule microbial communities from Los Angeles, California, United States - branched nodules | ecosystem: Host-associated > Plants > Roots > Nodule | place: USA...
GGTTTGAATTTTATGATGCATAAGAGTACTTTGGATCAAGGGTTGTTGTGTGAAGACAATGGAAATGCATTGTGGGATATTCAGATGTAGATTGGGCTAGTTCACCTATTAATGAGTGATCTATTTCAAGGTATTGTACATTTATTGGAGCAAACCTTGTCTACTGGAAGAGTAAGAAGCATAATGTGGTTTTTTGGTTTGGTCGAGTGTGCAGGTTGAATATTATGTTATGGCTATGGTTACTTGTGAGCCTATATGAATGAAACTGTTACTTCACGAGTTGTACTTTGGCAGTATCATTTAGATGAAATTGTATTGTGATGATCAAGATGCTCCCCACATTGCATCAAACCTAATTCTTCTAAGTTTTGTTTTGGTTACATAAACCTAAGTCTTCTAAGTTAGAACTAAGCATATAATATTTACTAGACTTTTGACCCGTGCTATCGCACGGGTCTGATATAGCATTGGTCATTTATATTAGCAGTTAGTGCATCATGAAATAATATCGTCGGTATTTTATAATATAGAGAAATTGAGGACATAAAATTCAATACAAAAGACCATTGCAAAAAGAGGGTTCAATTGAGGATTGATTTCCATAGTTTAGGTTCATACAAATTAACTAAAGTACATGTTGAAGTATTTCCTTATATACCACATTTGATGTGACGTTTGTATCATTACCCTCGTCATCATGAATCAATATCTTCAACCCTTTCCTAGAAGTAACTCTAGACAGGGCAACATACAACTTTTGAATCAATATTTATTGTTACTTTATCACAAAAAATGTTCTCATGGGAAATTGCTTGAGTTTCTGATTTCAAGTGACTTTCAACTACATGCATATTTTTTTTTATACATGTCTTATAGTTAGGGTCTTTGTTTATGTAGTTTCCAATATTAAGTTGTAAATCTTGTGTGGGTGATTGATTGTGCTTAGGTTTCTCAAACAACTTTTTGTAACTATTTGCCTATCTCAATAACATGAAGTGATGGGATCATGTAAGGGATAATCAAACAACTTTTTTTATTACAGGGAAATTTATTTATGCTTTTGAAGGAGTCCACTTCTCTATTGTAGTTAGTACTTGATGCTCAATTACTTTAACAGATCCTGCCGATTGGTTTACTTATTAATGTTGTTATGTACAGATCCACTTCTTTTCAAGGTAGATTGTTGAAGCACAATCTTGATGCAGAAGTAGTGGATGCTCTGAAGAACCTGAGGCAAAAGTTATCTGATAATGAGTTGAAGTAAAATATCAAATTAAAATTCTAGTCTGAGAATTTAGTTTGACATGTGAATAGGTTTTAATAGGTTAAAGATGCTTTATTTTATTTTATTTTATTTTTGCATGTCGGCATGCATTCATTATTAACTCAAAAGTTGAAACCCTTAACATCATGGCTGATAACTATTTTTTCACATTATGTCAAAATCTGAACTAATTGAATATGACACTGGCTGTGTCAAACAAAACCAAGATATTTTAAACACTTATGTATCAATGAAATGTATCAGCAGCATATCTGTACAGAGATTATTTCTATAGATTTTTGCTTGTGGGAATGCAAAATCGCTGCACTGCAGAGCAAATGTTACTTTATGAATTGCTATTTCTTCTCTTTCGGTATGGTTTGGATGAAAAGAATGCTACCAAGCAGAGGAACAAAACTGGGTTATCGTTAATGAAGTATTCATTGTTTTTTGTCGCCTGTAAATGATCATTTCATTGTTTCATGGGACATTGTGAATAATCATTTAACATCAAGGAAAATGCTAACAATTGCCTACGGGCGCATGTTAAGGCCTTCAAGATAGAAATTTTATCTTGGAATTTGTGTATTTATAATTTAAAAGTAATCATTTTCAATACAACTGCCAAGATAAAATTTCTATCTTTAGTTTCTTGTTAGCAAGACTCGATCAATTTGTCCTTCATCACCCAAACTTCACATCTGACCGCCAACAATTCAGCGTCTGTATTGACGTCCTTACAACCCAAAAATGAAAAGCAATCCATTATGGGGGGTCTTTTATACTTATTACTATGATTTGTGTAATTTACTTTCATTTGTATAAGAGAACCAGTACACTACATTACAAGGATTGAGTGTTGTTAGTGTGTGTATTATTTATGATTCACCCGCCACATCATTATATTAACCTTGCTGTGATTTTATGTGTAATAATCGAATGGTTCAAGGTTAATGTACGCTTGTATGTTAATCAGTATTAAATTAAGTGCAATTTATTTACATTTGAAGATGAATGCCAATAACTATTATTTTTGTTTCATTCTTTATAATTTGTTAGTTTATAAAATGCCAAATATTGGAAGATAGTTTAATTAAGAAATGAAATGGTCATAAAAGCATGTTAGAGTATGTCAGCAACAAACATTCGTGTAGATATAAATCAACCGTTAAGTGCATGTGTATGTAATGTGTGGGAATATTTGATACTAAGATTGAAATGGTTTGACTAGGTGATTGAGTTTAAGTGTTTAATGAACTGTTAATTAAGATTCGGTTGAGAGTATCCGAGTTCGAATTATGATTTGAACAAAATCTTTGGAAACAAATAATAATGTAATGGGTCATTAGAGGTAAAGAATGAATGGTTTATATCTGTTGTCTCATTCATTCTTGTTTTTATTATTCAACTACTGCTTCCACAAGAAGCTTCGTCAATGGGCTACAATACATGGGATCATTTTTAACATTCGATGGTCCTTGATTGGTTTTATTTTTTTGGGGTGGTGCGGTGGGGTTGGTTGAAGATGCATTCTAAATCATAACTCAAGGAAGACAGGGACATATGTAGTGAGAGTGACACTTTTGAACTACACTTGGAATTAGCTCAACAATTACATACAACACAAAGTACTGCTCTGCTCCACTCACTCATAGTCAATGTTAACAACCAGCTTTCAGCAATTACTTTTTATTCTTCCTGTTATAAGTTACTGCCTCTTGTGTAAAGTAACTTTCAATTCAATACACACTTTTGTTCTTTCTTTCTGTACAAGTTATTCAGCTTATATATGATTTGAGCAACAAGCTTAGAAGATAAACAGTGGCACAAATCTTTGTAAAACAAGACCATATACGCACTAGTAGCATTCGTCTTATGAAACAAATTAGTATCTATTTTTCGTCCTAGCTATTTTTGGTTGTGTCCTTGAAGCATTTTTTCAAAGATACATGAATAATTAGAGTACGGTGTTCTGTTCTATCATGATTAGACATACCTAACATCACCGATGTATTGAATAGACTAAATCTTTAAAGTATTAATTGTTAGAACTAGTTAATATCTGATAAATGAAGTTTTCATGAATTGGGTCACTAGTTAATATCTCTCTCTCTCTCTAACCTTTACTAATAACTAGAATGATACTTTGGTTGATGTAATGAAACATAAGATTGAAAATAAAAAATAAATGTGCAATATGAAATGAGACTCGTAGTAACTTTCTTGTATGTATGAATACAAAGAAGTAAGTCACGGGATGCTTGCCTTCATACAAATTACGTGTGGTCCCACTCCCTCCCACAGATGAAAACCAAAGCAATTGATGAGGGAGACACTTTTTCGTTTTTGTTCAACCAGACCATCCAACAATAAGTTAGTTCCAAAGTCTTTTTTTTTTTTAATTTTAGAGGTGAGAATAAATGCAGAGTCAGATGGTCAAGAATCAGTCAGATGGTCAAATTCTTGACTGGTCATTACTTTGATTTGGATTTTGGATCCATTAAATTAAATGAAATGGATCCAACGGTTTCATAGTGGACCCTTCAGGTTCAATGTCAAGTCCAAGTCCTCTCCATACTCGTGTTTTTGTCTAATTATCTTATCATATCAATTTCTAATTAATTTTCTCATCAAAACTCTATGATCTATCATACTATCATGCATTTCCATTCGCAATATTATGAAAATGAAGTTTATATGCAATTAAAGAGAGACACTTGTTTGTTACAATACAGAGTAGAGTAGACTTTTAGTTTTTGTTATTACATAAGTTTGTCATATACATATAGTGCGTGCGTGCCTAGGTGTCACTGATATCTTCTGATTCTCAACTTATGACAAACATGGTTGTTTTGTTTGGGAACTTTAAGATAACACACTCGATCGTGTCGTTTCGTGAGTTGACAAATTTTATGCAGAAGAAGATGTCATATATTTTAGTGCCATTCTCAAGAACCACGCCCAGACAGACAGACACCTTCCCCGTATGGCAAAATCTTCCTGCACTACTCCCTGTGCTTTTTAGTACAATGCTAACTAGTTTAAGATTTTCACACTTAAATTGATAAATACTAGTACTATAATTCTGAAAAAGTAAGTAAAACTAACAATTAAACATAATCATAAATCTATTCTACATAACTATGATTGTGATTCTACTTTGATTTTATATGGAAAATGTTCTGCTCAAATTTTACCTTTTTATTTAGTTGATCTCATTGGAGTGACTTCTCCATGTTTGATTAAGCTTTAACTCATTTTAGCCTATATTTAAACATAATGTCTGTTTTCTTTTATGATATTGAGTATCCACTAATACAAAGATATATTTTTTTTTTAAGGAATACAGAGATATACTTGGAATATAAAAAATGGTGAATTTTTTTAAGGATTGATGTACTTTGCATGAATTTTAGTGCCATGAAAAATTTTAAGTTGGATAGTCACCGCCAAAATCATGTTTATCAAATTATATTTTTTTAAGTCAAAATATTTTATATCAAAAGAGTTCGGCATATGCAATCAAAAAGAATAGTTGGGCATAAGATATTCTAAACTCAAGCATTACATAAAAGTTGTATATCATAAGCACAATAGGAACTCATATTTAGTTACAGACCAGTCATAAATAGTAAAACAAATTGTTGAACGAACAAACTATTTTAAAATATTAAAATTGATATCAACCCACGTTTTGCTTGGGTGCCTTTCCTCTGAAGACAACCAAAATTTGCCCCAAGCTTAAAAAAACGCTAGAAGAAAACACTTCATATCACAAAAGTGGTTTATTTTAAGATTAAAGATATCATTTTCAAAATTGATGTCGATTCTTGATAGTGTCTTTACTCAAATATCAGCCTTTTTATATAACTGCCATGAAGAAAATGCTAGAAGGTGATGCTTCTCAATGTAACCGAGCAATCAATAAAAATTTCTGCAAAAGCAAAGCAACCACAATGACCTCCTTGACTTATTTTGAAGGCACAATATATACAATGAAACTTCCATTTTATACCATCCATATACAACAAACAACACTTCCAATCTAGTTAATTAAACTAAAAAATATTCAATGAATTCTTTAAACTGATTCATATAAACTTCAATTGCAAGAACATATTAATATATAATATCAAAATAAAACAGAATAATCACCATGTATTTATGACAAATCGAACAATATTTTATATGCTAACGTTTAGTTAAAAAAATATGGTCAAAGTAAGTTATGTAAACAATGTACATTTTAAAAAATATGACATGTATTTATGAACGGAGGGAGTGTATATAAAAATTGCTTGTGGGACTAGCGTTAAGAAAGAGAGAGTGTTTGTACAAGTTTTCTCTCCCACTTCACTACTATTTTTTTTCTTCAAATAGTCTAGTGGTTGAAGCTCACAAATATTCATTGTCTATACTAACTGAGTTAAACTCACATTGACCCCACTTCACTACTATTACTAACCACTCTTTCTAGTAAGGTGTACATAGGTTGGGTCAACCCGCAAAACCCGTCAAACTCACCCAAAAGAAATCCAAAAAAGTGGGTTGGGTAATTGAGTGAGTATGGTTTTGAAAATGAAAAACCCATAAAAAATAACGGGTTTCGGTTAAAATCATACCCAAACCCAATAAACCCACTTACCCAATAATGCCAACATTTTTATTTTTATTTTCACTGGGAAGGAGAATACAAAAGATTTTGGTTAGAAATCCAGTCTAATTTTCAAAATTGACAAAAGGCATTCTCTATATTGAAAATCAAAACATGTTATAGTTACAAATTCGGATGTTGCAATTTTTGGTTGTTTTGATACTAATGCAATTTTATGTCATACAACTTTAGTTTGTTGCAAGTATTTTATGATAAAATTCATTACTTAATATTTATCACTTATTATTTTTTTTACGCTAAAATATAGTAAAAATATGTTCTTCAAATTTTTTAAGAAATAAAATAGTTGAGTAATTTTTATGAAAAAATATGAAGACTCATAATTTATTCGTTTAATATTAACAAAAAAATATAAAAATAATTTAGGTAACCCACTACCCAACTCAACCCAAATCAGAAATTAGTGGGTTTGTTCAAACTGACCAAATAGTCTAACGGGTGGTTATTTTAACTCACCCAAACCAAAGTACCATTAACGATGGATCTAGACATTTGGTACATGTTGGGCAAAAATTTTAAAGAAAAAATAATACAAACTATATTAAAAGTAAGAAAGTAACATTGTTTGATACAATACATTACAATGAAAGTCGTCTCCTATCTATTTGTTGAAAATCTAAAATGACATCATTGCTAATTGTTAAAATAACATCTCTTTATATATAAGTTACAAAACGATCGTTTAGCCACTAATCATCCACTTTGTTGCATAGGTTACTCTTCACAGCTTTCATAGTTGAAAAAACACGTAACAATTGACATTTGACAAACAAATAGTAACGGCTTACCCTTTTCGAGAATCTGAACATATTTAAAAAAAATGATCATATGAATATGTATTTAATCTCACTTTGTACATTACTACTAAAAAACAGAAGGTTTTAGATTTCGCAACCAAAATACTTAGTTTTATTATTCTCAACTAGATATCACATGTTTCATCTTTTGAAACGTTTATGTATAAGCAAACTCAACACAATTGCATAGCATAAAATTGAGCACTATTCATGTGTTTTATTTATTATGAAGAAAAAAAAATAGAGAAAGGGCATGTGGGGCTTTAGCCACACATAGCCCTTGAATGCATTCGTCCCTAAGTACCATATATGGTTTGGGTCTTGGGTTTGGTCAAATCCAACCTAAACCGGCCTATGTACACCCCTACTTTTTGGTTTCAAATCTTCAATGAAGTAGCTAATGAGCATGACTTAATAGATAAAAAAATTCTTCATTGACAATATAATGCTTTTAGAGGATATCAATTTAGGGAGCATCAGAAACGTCAATAATCTTAAAACAATAGCCGTATATTATATAGGGACTAAAAACATTTGTAACTTTTAAACCAATGTTATATAAAATTTGTTCACAAATTTATTAGATTGTCTGCAATAGCATCAAGACGTTGTCTTATCTCCCATTATCTTGAATTAATTTAATTGATTCAAATCCTTTAATTTGTATTTAAAAAGTATATCGTGAATGCTAGAATTTTCAACTTATCTTATGTTTTTTTGCAAAATTTACGAGGATTGAAGAGTAATCTCAAAATTTGTCTGCAAATTAGATAAGATATTGATGATTTTTTTTTGTTGAAGAAGTTAAATTAACACACCTAAATTAGTACTGGAGATAATCGAACCTGAAACTTTGAGTAGGAGTACACTCCTAGATCTCAAGCCAATACCACAATTAGGCCAACCCAAGTGGGTTCTAAGATATTGATGATTAATACAATTATATAAGGAAATGATTAAATCACTACTCGATCGAATGTATGACGGTGCCAGAACTCCTATTATTTGATCAATTAATCTGAAAGATGCATATAAGTGATGCCAATAGCATATATGGATAATGTCTTTCCACAAATTAGATATTGGTTGGACGGTTAAATTAAACCCAAATACCATAAAGATATACGAGACAAACGATTCTTTTTTGGTCGGTATATGATTGACACTTACAATAGGACGAACTTGTCCTTTTTCGCCACCACAGCCTTATGCAGCCAGCCAGGTACTATAGTATACCGATAGAGCAAATTTAATGTCAACTTAATTTTCATATTTCTCCAATATATAAGTTCAATTGTTACTTTATTGCCTCAAAAAAAAGGTTTTTTATTACGTCTATAAAACATTTCACTCACAAAAATTATTAGATCCGTGAACTACATATAATTCTCTGTGTCGATTTGGCTCTATATAGCCATTGAGGAGTAATTAATTTATTTTGGCATGACTCTGAGTTCATAAACATCATAGAGTCAACTTGTATGTATGTCAATTTTTAGATAGCCCCCTCTAAAAAAAGAAAAATAGATAAGTTTCGGTGTCTCCAAAACATTAGTTAAGCAACTAAAAATAGCAAAAACAAATAAAATTAACATTAAAAACAACACTTTTTAAGTTTTAAAAAGTAACATTTACAATTTTCAACAAAAATATTTCTTTTTATAATTTCTTAATTAGTGTTCCGAGCACTGGTTAACATTTGTCTTGAATAATATATACACTATATATTATTCCTGAATCATGAGTCACATGTTGCATGCCCATGAAAGACAAGATGTGGAGAATCAGAATACTACCGCCAAAATGGTCCAAACCACGAGCTTCTTGTGGGTTTGTGTAATGCAACAATTTAATGAGGCACCCACAGTGAGCACAAATGGGCCCCATCTTCTTACATATAGTATAAAATATACTAAAATAAAAAAGTCAATATCTTATGATTAACTAAATGAGAATGGAACTTCATATATTTGTTTATCAATCTTGGTCCCTTACGTCCTATCATCAATCTCAATATTGAATTGAAAAAAATGAGATGTGTTATTAATATAAAACTTAGTAAAATAGTTTAATGGTGAGATAGATACTATATGAGAGAAAAGAATTTAAGAGGATCTATTCCCCTCATTTTCTAAGTAGATTGATGGTCCCATAAATCATCCAACCTGATCAGCCGCCCTTGTGCTGCCAACTCCGCTATTTATCAAATAATTTTTCATAATCATAATAAGATAATATTACTTACATCATTATTAGTATCCATTATTTTTTGAAGGATATTAGTATCCATTATGTTATCTTTTACTCATATTTTAAAAGATAAAAGAAGTCTTGAGCGGTTACAACCAGAAACATATCAACCTTTAGCTCATTAGAGGCGATTGTCTCGGCTATTTATTTGTTTTTTTTAAAGATTTTCAGTCGTTTTATTTTTGTTACTGCCAAAAAATAAGAAAAGCACCCATAAAAAATTATGAAAGACTCTTATTATTTATGAATAATAAAAGACACGATGACATGAAAGATGAAGTTAAATGGTTGTTTGATCACATACATAGAAAAAACAATATTTGATAGTGGTGAAAATGAAGAAGATGATACAACAAAATTTAAAATAACGACTCAAGAAAAAATTCAGTTACAGTGTCCTTAATTTTTTTATAGATATAATTAAGTATGCTTTTTGCGCAATTTCTAATTTTTTGCTTAACAATAACTATGAAATTATTTTATCATGATGTTTTAATATATTTTTTATATAAATATGTTATAGCATTTAATATTGCCTCGTTTAAGATCCGTAAGTGGTTATAACTAATTTGTTTACTATAGTTGCAACTATTTAAACACACATATATACTTGAAAAATGATAGAAAGAAAAAAGAAAAAATGAAAATGCATTTTTAAGAAAATTAAATAATATGTATTTTTGTGTGTCCTTAATTGTATGTTAAAATAATTGTGATCATTCAAATACTTTATTACTCCCTCCGACCGCTATCATTTTTTTTTCAAATTCATCAAATAATAAATGTGACTAGTTTGATACTCTTATATTTTGCATAACAGAAGCTATATCTGATTAGAATTTTTTAGGAGCAAGTGCAGCCCTATGCTTTTCACGGCAGGATACACTTTGTTTTTGTTGCTATAGAAGAGCCTTTGGCTTCCTTTTCTCTTTTGTGTAAACAGGTTCAGGCCTTCATCCTGGTGAGCTTATTATTTTCATTGATAAAAAAAAAATGTAACTAGTTTATAACATAGATTAGATATATTTGTTATTTAATGAATCAATTAGATTTAAAAAACAATATTTGCTTATAACAGTGATCGGGTGGAATTATCTTCCTAAAGATATTTTTAGCAAATAACCAACGAGGTGATTTCTTTCACCCATATCCGTCGTCGTGTCGTACTTCAAAGTTTCAACCACGATTATATATGAAGTGCTTTGTCATTTTCTTCCGGAAAAATCCGTTTTGTTGAAATTGAAACACTTACGGAGAAATATCATCTCTACTTTCTTGTACGCATGATGCAAGTCAAGAGATGGCTCTCGAACATCCTTCTGTAGACTTTAGAGATAAGAAGACAAATTCTTAAAATTCAATTAGGCATATTGGCCCCCTAAGACACCACTTGTGATTGTGATTTAACATCTACTTGCAAGTTGCAACAATTCTAACTTTAGTTAATTTCATTTTCAGAAGCTTTTTTTCTTGAAGAAAAAATAAATAAATGTCTAATATTATATATAGCGTGAGGGAAGGAGGTGGAGTTTGAAAAGTGGAGAAAGTTTCAACCTCAATTTTGTTGACAATGAGGGGAGGAGGCTATGCTGCAGGATGAATGAAATGCATGCATATTGACATTCCTCATCCTAATAATACGACACGCTCTGTCTTTTACACGATAAGAACTTGAAAACGTACATCTTACATCAGGCTAAGGGAGCATAATTTATAAAATAATTATTTTACACATTTAATTCATATACACTTTGTTCTGGACTAGGCAAAGGTTCGTGATCGCTCAATCGCAAGTCATTCTAAATATGTCTTATTGACCTACATATAATGTGCCAAACGAAAGGTTGGAAAACACATCAACTCACAACGATTCATCATCTTCAAGTGGTCCAAAGGCATAGGATCCCTTGGATCCACAATGTCTCCGACCATTAGCATAATACAACGGTCAACGGTTACAATTATTAATGCTCATTGACATAATTGTCGTAATACACCCGTGCCAACAGTGATACACCCATAAATGCACAAGTATATCTTCGCAATAAAGAATATCAAAGCCACATGGACTTGTGGCCGCCATTGTGGTTTTCTTTTCTAAGTGTTTAGTTAGAGATGTTTTGATTTTTGAAAGGTCCATGTTTGATTTTGGCTTTGAAAGTATGCAAATTATAAAAGTATGCCTTGAAATCATTGAAGTTCATCATTACAATGACCAATTCCAAATCCTACCCTTTTCTAATTGTTACGAGAAATTATCGCTTAAAGGATGAAGTAACTCTGAAAATGTCATTTGTTCTCTTATGGTGTGTTTGCCAACATAGCTTCATATTGTCATGATTTTTATATTGGTAAGACCTATTAATGCCTATTACTAGTTTCATCCTAAAAACTTTAGGCTATTCTCATGCTTCAAGACCTTTGTTTAACCTCATATTTCGAGCAACCTTCTTGTCTTTCAACAAAAATGTTGCCTTGATTTTGTATAAAAACAATTGAGATTAGATTACAGTTTTGCATTCTCAAAACAAAAGTTCATGAAAAGTTCACATAAGACGGATTTCCATGATCACAAGACAAGGGAGAAATTATTCACCCATTAGTCATTATGGTGATGATCTTCTTTAAAATAAAAAATTGAGAAACTTTTATTGAAACAAGAACATGTTACGAGAGTAAATGATTCTAAGGTTAAATGGTTTTTACCTCCTGCCATATGAGCGTCTTTTGGTTTATCCCCTAGGAAAAAAAACTTGAAGATTCCCCCTTGTAAGATAAAGGTTCTTTGGTTTACCCCCCTAAGGTCATTTAACTGGATAAATGAGATGATGTGGCTTGTTGATTGGGTATTTATTTATTTTTTATTTTCTTAAATTTCCACGTGGCACACATAATAATTTTTTTACAAAAAATATTACTAAAGATGTGAAATACCTAAAGTACCCCGAATGTTAAGAAAAATAAGAAATTTTTCCATAAATTATAAAAAAATGAAAAAAAATAATATTGTCTATTTTTTTAAATTAAGCTCTGGATTTTTTTTTTTAATTTGTTAATTTTGAAAAATATTTTATAAAAATTATGGAATACAATTTTTGAAAAAAAAACTTTAAATTTTTTCGAAAAAAAAAAATATGAAATTAAGATTTCAACAATTAAAATAAAATAAATTTTCAGATTATATAATTTTCCAAATTTTATTTTCATATTTTAATTGGAATTGAAAAAAAACCAGATTTTTAAAAATTAAAAAATACTTTTTAATTTCAATTTTTTTCTATTTGTTGTTTTTTATTTTGATAATTAAATTCCAGAATTTTTGAATATCTTCTTAATTTTTAAAAAAAAAATATGAATGTTTTTTCTGATATTTTTAATTTTTGAAAAAAAAAATTCGATTTTTTTAAATTTTTAAGATTTTTTTTGAATTTTTTCTTATTTTTGGGATTTTTGAAAATTAATTGTAAGATTTTTTTTTTTTTTATCTTTTTTAAAATAAATATGAGGTGTTAGATGAATTACACAATCAACATGCCATATCATCGTATTTGTCCAGTCATATGTCATCAGGGTTCAAAACCAAAGAATCTTATAATCAGGGGTGGTGCCACCCTCAGCTAGTCTGGGCCCTAGCCCAGGCTCAGCTCTAACTTTCTTTGTCGCAAGCCTAGCCATTACTAGAACTTTTAGCTTTTCCTGCGGATTTTTGTGTAAATTCCGCAGGAAACACATTTCCTGCAGATTTTGCAAAGGATTTAGGTTCTCAGGTGAGATAATACCTTAGGATTTTAGGATCTACAGGAAAGATATATCCGCAGGAAATGTGAAATTATTCGCAGGAAGGAACGTCTTTGCGATAAATTTTTTGTCCAGGCTCTATAAAATTTCTGACTCTGCCACCGCTTATAATGGCAAGGAGGAATCTCCAAGTTTTTTTTCCTTAAGGAGGATAAACCAAAAGACACCCATATAACGAGGATAAAAGGCATTTAACCCATAATTCCATGGTGTGAAGTGGTACAATCCAAAGCATGCTGCTTATTTATAACCTAAGCATTATGATTTCGTACACCACTCACATATTATAAGGCTTTAAGGATGGTATTAACACAAAACCATCCAAATTCTATAAAGAAAAAGAACAAATTTAATTTATTAAGATTTACAGTCATAGCTCGGGGTTATGACTGACCATAACAACCTCTACTTTTATGGCTTTGATTATTTGCCTTCTTTAATTTATTGGTGATAATTTTCAAACTTATGATCACAAATATGAAGTGTTCCTAACTGATCTCTCCCTTCTTTGACAATGAAAATGGTCTTTATTGCTTTAGACTTGGCTTGGTCAACAAGATTTAAACATTTGCAGAGATTCCACCACTTTTCCATTTTTTTTTCCTTCATATTCTTTGTATTATCCTATTTATTTAAAACAAAGAAAAATGTAGTAAAACGAAAAAAATAAAACGTAAGTAAAAATAGAAATTTATTAATTAAAATATAATATAAAATTATTTGCTAATGAATAAATTACAAAGTGAGGGTGACTATGAATATTAAAAAAAGGTTAAATATGTTTTTGGTCTCTATAGATATACCAAATTTTCGTCTTATTTTCTCTAAAAAAATCTTCGGTTTTTAGTCCCTATTAAATCTTCAATCACCACTTTTGGTCGATATTTTTAGGTCAACTCATATGTAGCCTTTGTATTTTTTTTAATTAAATTGAGCAAAAATTTGTAGAATATTGTAAAACTCTCTCAAAAAATAAGAATTTTTTTAACAAAACATGAATTAAATATAAATTTTTAAATGCCAAAAATAGAAATAATCATATTTAATTCATGTTTTATTAAAAAAAAAACTTTGAAAGAGTTTCTTATAATATAATAAACTTTTATTCAAAAACATAAAATTCTATATATGAATTTACTTAAAATGGGGAACCTAAAGTGATGATGGAAAAAAAAAATCCAGGGTTTTACATTTTCTTATATCTTCGAGTGATATCAGGCATAATTTTTTCCCCCTCAAATAAAAAGCATAATTTATTTATTTTTCAAAAATAGTAACATATTTGTATTTAGTTAATAAGTCAAGAATAAGATAGTGTATGAGTTTTCCATCTCCATCACCGACAAAGTTGACGGGTCTAAACATTGATCAAGGTGCACTTGTCATTCAAATAAATGCTAAAAGTTCTTATGAGTTTTTGGTTTCATATATTAAAAAGTTTAAAGTTTATTTACACACACTCTATTTGTCCCAAAATATAACCATATATTCATCAACAAAAGTGAATATATTTACTTAAAAATTTGTATCAAATACATCAACTTATGACAAAAAAAACAAATTAAATCTATATAAAATCTCTATAAATATTTCATTTTGACTTGTTCAAGAAAAAGAATCTCTATTAAACAAAGGATAAAATTGTAAATTTCATTTCACTTTCTAAAGAAAACATTAAAAACAAATTTTTATAACATTTGTTTTTGTCTCAAGTAGTGTATAAAAACACCGCACTTTTTTGTGTTTTTTTTTGTCTTTTTCTTCTGCTTTAATTTTTCCTTTTGATATAAAAAAAAACATCGTATTTTTTCTCTTACAAAAACACTACTATTTTTACACTACCAAAAAAAAACACTACTATTTTTTAAAACAGAAGCACTGTATTTTATTTTCGAAACACCACCATTATTCCTTTAATTGTAATTGAACTTTTTTATATGTTAAAATGAAATATAATAACGGCTCCATGTAGACTTCCCAAATGAAGGAGTGCTAGAAGAAGAAACAAAAGACAAGAAAAAAAAAATGTTATATCAACACTTTTGAAAAGCCGAAAGAAAAAAAAAAGAAGACGAAGCTCACTATAAAACTACTCCGAAACACAAATGGGGTTAAGGTATCGTATATAATAGTTTTTTTTTTTTTTAAGGAAGGTATCGTATATAATAGTTGAAAACAAAGTTAATGTGATTCGTTTAGCCATCAAAATTCTTGTATAATTTTATTTTGAGTAATAATATTTGAACAACTCTTTTGGTACAACTTCTGGGACAACCTTTTGTTCTCTTTTATCATTGGTCAAAAACAATAGAGAGAGAAAAATGAAAAGAAAGAATAAGAAGATAATACGAGTATGAGAGAGAAAGTTGTACAAAAATTGTATAAAAATGATTGTACAAATATCATTTCTCTTTTATTTTTGAAGAATCAATGTTTTTTTTTTACGTTTCAATGTTTTTTTTAGTATAAAGCAATATACAGTAGTTTTGTAGTCTCTAAATTTTTGCATAGTGATAATTATGCAAGGATTTTATCACTTATATGTTAATATAATTTTAATATAAATATCTATAGTAAGTGTAAATTATTTTCTTTAAAAGCATTTATTCTTTCATGGACTCTCACTCAACACATCATTCTTACACCCTACCAATAAAAAAATGACACATGTTGTTAACTTTAAAAAAAGTGTGATTTTAATTAAGGAAATGGAAACATAAATGGTGGTGGGTGGTACTTGTGGGTTAAAGAAAGTGGAAAAAGGAGAGAGAAATATTAAAAATAATGAGAAAAAATTATGATAGTAATTCTTTTTATTATTTTAATGAGGTGTTAGATTTTAATTGGTTGGGTGTAAGAATGATGTGTTGGGTAAGAATTCACTCAAGAATTTCTCTTAAATCAATAAAAATAATAAAACACGGAAAAAATTGTTCAATTGAAACTTTGGTAGTGCTTATGTTTTAGCAATGACGTTTATCTCTTCTTCTCTTTGTAGCAACTTTCATGTTCTCCTAGATTGAATTATGAATCTGCTTTTTTGAATTATGAATCTTCTTGATAATAACAATTAAGGAGTTAACTTGGTTTGAGTAAAAAATAAATAAATAATTTAAAATAAATAAAGTCACTTAATTATGACAAAAAACTAAAAAAATCAAGAGAAAGAAATCTGAATTCCTAATATCACATAATCTTGGAACCGATCCTAAATATTGAAAAGTAGTTTTTCTATATTTTTATTATACATAATTATTTTAACACTTTCCGGTAAATTGTGTCATACATTGTTGCCACGAATGAAAATTCTTGCATCAGTCACTGTGTTAAAAGGCAATCAAAACTAAATGTGCATGTGTGTGTATATATGTTTGAAGAATGTTATATTTGTTAATAATGTGATTGTCGTTTCAAAAATAATAACAGCGTGATTTGTATTTGTAACTTTCTTTCTTTCTTTTTTTTACAAAAACTTGTGATTGTAACTTTTTTAGCCAACTTGTATGTAGTTGTAACTTTTTTTATACAACTTGTAACTGTAATTTAAACGTATAGTTATTGCAACTTTTTGTATTTGAAGAAAGGACTTAATTAGAGCAACTTAAACCTATAGTAATAGTAATTATTTCTATTAAATCTTGCTCGTCTCACGCATGTGCTGTGACGTGGGAGGGTTGTAGCCGAGAGATCGTTGATCAGAAATTAATTTGACCTCTTGAATCAATGCATCAAAGAAATATTGAAAATGACATTCAAGTAGACCTATAAAAAGTCCCTCAAAATTTTAATTATAAAAAAACAAGGTGACTTGTAGTTGTCAAGAGAAGAAGAGGAGAGAGACAGAGTGGTCACTCACGGGTTTCTCTTGACTCTTTCACATATATGCTTATGTTTATGCCCATACTATGAACATGCTTCAGTTTGCAGTAGCACCACCCAACCTATTTGCAACGTGTGAATGTATCTTCCCAAAATTATGTGGAAATTTTTTTGATTCCAATTGCTTCCCAAATACTCTCCGCCTGGCTTTATAGAAGCGGTCCAAATTAAACAAACAAACAAGTACTCTTTACATTTTATGTGTAGTTAGTTTGCATGTATAATTTTAAGGTAAACACTTTTGGATAATGCAAATGTAAGGGACTTCCCACCACGTCTATATTTATGCATGATGGTATAATAAAATTAAGGGTTGTGCTAACAAGTGTTTTTGTATTTATAAAGAACCTAAATAAGAAAATTGTTTAGAAAAATGATCTTTTATTTTATTTTAAAAATGTTGACTACACAACCTCTAAAATATTACTACTATATTTGATTCCTTAGCAAATGTCACAACATACATTACTTATAGTATTTTCCTGAAAAATAATAACCATTTGACCATGCAATACCGCTTTGCTTATTGCACATACAAAACCGAATTTGAAAATTCAAAAATCTAAAAATTCACAACCACTTGTTAATTTTTTTTTACAACAAGTGTTATTTTATAAATTGTTACGTTAACTTTTTTTCTTTGTCAAAGACTTGAACCCTGAATCTTCAACTCCTTTATCCTTAATTCAAATCAATGAGTCGATGACAATCCATCATATAATACTTTTCTCATTAATTAGGAGTCATTTCATAGTCATTTTAGTAAGTTTTCATTATATTATAGTTGAGTTTTGTAAGTAAATCAATGGAATAGCATGGAAGTGTAATTAGGCGTACAAGGCCTTAAACCATGTCAAATAATCTAAATTAGATAACTTTGTGATCGTGCTATAGTTTTTACAAAATTTATCAAGTGATTTCTTGGGGTATAGTCACCAAGTATGTTTCAATGGGGAGAAACAGGTGAAGAGATGAATAAAAGATGAAGTTTCAATCATTGATACATGTGTGATGTGTGTTATGAGCTACATGTTGCGCAACTAAGGAGAACTTACAAATGTTCGTCTACTAGAACATGTATGAGGTGTGCATTGTGCTATGTGTCGCGCAACTTGGAAAAAAGTTGAAGATGTTCACTCACTGCCTCATCTGTGATGCACATAAAAAATACATGCGCCTATAAATAAAAAATACATGCCTCTTCAAAAAAAAATAACACTCTCTGACGATCATAATATAATGAAATCGCGACTTGGAAGGCTATGAACGACCAAAAAGATCTCAGAGGCGAGGTTTCATCAAAGGTGATCCTTTATTGATGTATTTGTTTACATATTCCATTGTTTATGTTGTTCAAGAATTGTTGGAAACGTGTGCCTATAAATAAAAAATACATGCCTCTTCGAAAAAAACACTCTCTGACAATCATATTATAATGAAATCGTGACTTGGAAGGCTATGAACGACCCAAAACATCTCAGAGGCGAGGTTTCATCAAAGGTGATCCTTTACTGATGTATTTCTTTACATATTCCATTGTTTATGTTTAGTTATCATGACTAGCTAGTTTTATAGGTTACAACATGTAAATGACCTTTCTATATTGCTACTTGAACAAAGTAATATGTAGAGTAATTTTGAATGCAACTGAGTTACTTATTTTTATTCAATTAATGTTTATTATTAATGCTTTTAGTGCGTTTACGAATGTTCATAAATTGATCTAGGTCTTGAATGTTTATTGACATTTACTTTTGAGACTTGACTTAATGTTAACCATATAATTTGTAATAGCTTTAGACATATTCTATTATCGTATTTGTGACAAGAGTTTTAATGCACAATCAAAAGACATTAGGGGGTTGTGACCAACAAAGCGGGTTAAGTACCAAGAAAATGGACTTGACTATTTTTTTTAGAACATTTTAAAACTAAGTAAATAATTGTAGGCTCTAGACCTAGTTACCTAGTAGCAAAAGAGAAGGAAATTGAAAATGACTTAATCGGTAATACACTTGTTAAATTGACCATCGTGAGTGAATCTCTTTTGCATAATGGGATAGTTTCATTGTGCATCATTCGAAAGAACTAATAATCTTATGTTAGTATATTAATCCACGGTTACTTCACCTTATTCATCCTGATTCTAAAACCCTAAAAAATATCACTCCAACATAAAAGATTTTCTCTAATCAAAGTAGGAAAATTCTATGGTGAAGTCATGAAAATGACTTTTTTTAGTAAAGTTAACACTATAACATCAAAAATGTAATGAGTAACACCCCACTGTTTGTACAATGGCATCAAAAGTTCAGTCTTCATAGTATCATCAATT
>Ga0315915_1003858_pt1 | contig 18997 bp, 7 predicted proteins | sample MpolbnodulesMG_FD_207738 | JGI IMG/M metagenome (GOLD analysis project Ga0315915, IMG submission 207738) | Medicago polymorpha root nodule microbial communities from Los Angeles, California, United States - branched nodules | ecosystem: Host-associated > Plants > Roots > Nodule | place: USA...
CAATTGTTGCAGTTGGAAGACACCTTCCAACTACAACAATTATCTTACCTTTGAATTAACAACAAATATCAAGCATTCACTCGGAAGTTTTATTGTTTCATTCAAAAGATTAAATTCTTGTTAGGCTTGGTTTAAATGATGGTATTCAAGTGTCAAAAGAATAAGGTCCATTCCTTGACACTTCAATACCTTCATTTAAACCAGCCTAATAAGAATTTAATCTTCCGGGTGAATGCTTGTTAACTGTCGTTTGGCAAGTTTGAACTACCTCATTCAAAGGAAGACAATTGTTGTAGTTGGAAGGTGCATTTCCCTACCTAATCACTAACTTCTAGCGGAATCAAACTTTTGATGATATCTTCAGTTGATCTTAGCAACGTTACCCGCATATCGATCCACTGGAACATGTTGTGCTCCCAAAACATGCTCGTCACATTTTCGTCGTTCTTTAACTCCACCCAAGTGAATGATACTCTCCCTTCGTCAAGCGTTGAACGTTTATTCCGAACATATTCCACTCTCCTTGTGTCCCTGGGGTTGACTCCTTGGTTGAATTCATTCAGTTGATCCTTGAGACCTCTTAACGTTACATCAAGGCACTAAACCTTCAAGCTCTGAGGTTCTCCGCCGTTGAATTCTACATGAACGTCGATCCACCCGGCCATTGCTTCAAATCTACACAATAAGAAATTAAACATAATCAATGAAAAACTCATTCAAACATTTCATCAAACACTTGGAGTGCAAATTATACATAAACCCTAAAAATGATAACTACAACATAAACATGCAAACATCTAAATAATTAAGCAATATTCCTCATTTGCATGTAACATTGTATCATATCTTGCAAAAAAACAAATTTTTTTTAAACAAACCCTAAATCTAAAAAATCTAACATAATCATGCAAACATCTAAACATCATAACAATTAAGCACTATAAGTCATTTGCATGTAACATTCTATCATTTCTTGCAAAAAAATTAAAATTTTAACAAAACACTAAACCTAAAAAATTCTAGATTAAGTGAAAAACATCTATCATACCAACATAATTTAAGTGAAAGCTTACTTGTTCTTGTTGTTGGAGTGTTGTTTGATTTGAAGTTGAAGGAATTTTGGAGTTGGGTAATTTGAGAGAGAATTGAGATTTGAGTGTGTGTTGTTTGAAAATGAGGCAGAATGAGGCTCTGCCTGGGCTAATAACAGCACGTAGCGTGAGTTAACTCACGCTACATGACTTAACTCACGTTGCGTGACCACGCTACTCTTATAACTGGCGTGAGTTAACATACGTAAGGGCATTTTAAACATTTATTTTGGGAATGAACAAAACCATTTGGATAAAGAGCAGAATTCTAAATAAAATGCTTTTTTAATTATTCAAATCTCTTTCTTCTTGAATAAACTATTTGGATATGGAACTAATTATTGATAATAGAAAGATAATTTTTTTTGAAAGGATTTCATTACATCCAATTGACTATAGATAAGAATAAAGATTATCTCTCCTGCGCCTATATTAATAACTATGGTTGATTCTTTTGGATTTAGTGTATTAGTTAGTATCACGGCAGATATGTCAGAGATCCATCATGATTTCATATAAGTTACATGGTATAGCTTTTAAAAGAGAATGGTGGATCACAATGATTTTAACGTACCACAATGCTACCAAATATATGCTTACAATAGACCCGTTAACTAGTGTTGATTTTGGTTGTTCGATATGAAATTAATGGTGAAGATGATTTAACAGAAAGAGGAATGCTAGCAATATAATAGATTATAAATTAATAATTGAAAATAGAAGGTTGTGTGTTTGAACCACGTTAGGTTCACTTCTCAATTGTTCCCAAAAAATATTAGAGTTACCTTTTCCATTCTGCTGCCTTCTTACGCGCCTTGCAAAAATTCCAAAAATATCTCTGGTTCAGATTATATTTTTCGAACCAGATTGTTAGTGCTTTCCGGATTTTAAAATCCGGACAAAATCAATATGAAATTTTTGTGTCTTTCTTTGATGTCAAGGGTCTCTGTTGACCGTTATATAACCCCCGCATAAGCTGCAATGCAATTGCAGGGGTCGTATGAACGGTCAACAATGACCATGACACCACAAACACTCCTACAAAACTTAAATTTTTTGAAGAAAATAAAAGAAAAGAGATGAAATGAAGAATGAAGGAATTCATTGATTTCAATTTTCAATGGATGGATTCGGATTACATAATCCGGACTGTTTTTACACATTCCAGATTATATTTACCGAAATGTGTAAATCACCCCGTTGAAAGTCAACAAATGGGGTGAAAAATGATGTTTCTGGATTACATAATCCGGAATGCGTTAAAACAATCCGGATTTTATAATCCGAACTGCATCAGCACAAAGGCAGAAGCCATCTGTTTTGGCTGAGCTTCTGTTTTAGAGCAACGACACTCAACTGTTTATGATTTCGACCAGTTTTTCAAACAGAAAAATCAATTTATAACATTAATCAAACAACAATGCAACATAATTATCCAAACATTGAACATTAATCAAACATAATTATCCAAATGTTACATAACATAATTATCCAAAATATTCAAACAATAATATTAAATAAAATACAATCAACCCCTTATAACTACACCCGTACCGGCCCTCGCCAGCATTGTTTTCTTCTTCCCCTCCCTTCTCTTTCCTCCCCCCTCTTTCCTCTCCACCAGTGGTTGGAGCCACTGGTATAGCTTAAGATATTAGAAATAGTTTTAGGTTCTTATGTAATAAGTTTAAAAAGCTTAAACATTATTGTAATGTATTATTCATATATCAATAAAATGAGTTGTTTTTATCTTTTTGTCTTTTTATTGCTGTTTTATATTTTTATTTGCAATTATTTTACGAATTTAAAAGCTTAAAATAAAAAAATTCTGGAAAAGCACTAACAATCTGGTTCGGAAAATAAAATCCTGACCAGGGGTATTTTTGGAAAAAAATAGGGCGCACGAGAATAACACATGGTGGGAAAAGTAATACTCAAAATATTAATGATTGAAAACAACTAATGGGTATATCAACCCACTTGAAATAGTGTGGTGGTGTTGGCTTGAGTGATGTAGAAAAAAGCTAAAAAGACTAATTAAATAGAAAATTGCTCTTCTTCCATCCAAAATTGCTCCCTCCCATACAAACTGACGAAAATACTCCATATGCGACTTAAGTCACATAGGTGTTATACCTAGCATGACTTAACTCACGTAGGTTGTAGGTCATCGTGGGTTAAGTCACGCTTTGCCTGTGTCCAGTACTAGAACAACATAATTGGCTTTTTTTCCCTAATTTCATTTCCTTCATTCATTCATGCACTCATCATTTTCATCCCTTTTTCATCAATTCATTCAATCATTCAAAGTTAAAAAAATACGCAAATCCATTCAAAAGTAAAATACGCAAAATTAAACCGAATAACTAATGAAAATGTCATCAAAATGCGCACCAATGCGAGTGTAAACATAATACATGAAAATCCCCTGAAATGTCATAAAAATAACTACAAATATACAAATGTCATAAAAACACTAGAATAAGACCCTACTCTTGTGGACTATGGCTCATAGTCTTCCTCTGCGGAACCGGCTCGTCCTGCATAATGCTATACTACGACCAGATGTCCTCCATAATGTCGACAAAGAGAGGATGTGTAAACACATCAGGATGCGACATAACACTATCCACTATGCGCTTGATGTTGTCAATTATCTGGAGTGGGTCGGGAAGCTGTCCAGCCCACTGCTACTCAACAATAACCTCGTCGTAAGGAGGGAAAAGAGTTGTGTACTCAGCAACATGCACATGCTCATTGAACATAGGGTGAGATACACGGTATAACCATTTGATGTACCCCTTCACATACTTTCATGGTTCCACCTCCGGTATTGACTGACCCCTCTCCGCTTGGGTAAAGACATGGACTATGAAATCCCAAAAGGCCACAACCACATCTGCTGGCTTAAGAGCCCCAATCGTTGTAGGAGGTATGGGAATGGTCTAACAATAGCTGTACTGCCTGAGAACCCGCTCAGACAAGTGAAGGCATGTCCTATCTTTGCCTACCATGATCCAACCAGAGTACCAGCAGATGTCCTAAAAAGGCGTGATGTCTCGCCGATTCTCACAAGCGAGTCAACATGCTCATAGCCCTTCAAAAGCCTCTTCGTAATGAGCTTCCGAAAGTGCTCTAAAACTCATCCCTACAAGCACAAAGAGACACAATAATATCAGCAAAAGTATCATACAAACAAATATACAGACACATATACAGACACAATAATATCGTAAGTCATTTATGATCCGCTAAAAAAAAGAATTGAAGATCTCAATATCTTCTCTACTACCATTTGACCTGAGATGTTTTTACCATAACTTTTCATCAGATTCACAAATTTCAATCATCTTTGAGAAGTAATCACTTACTTTTTGGTCTTCCTCCATTTGCATCATCTCATACTTCCTTCTATATGATTGCAACTTAACTTGTTTTACTTTTTCTCCTCCATTATGATAGTTTTCCATAATGTTCCAAGCTTCTTTGGATCTTGTTGCCTTGGAAATCTTTTCAAAATGTTGATTATCCACATTCTGTTTGAATGTAAAACAATGCCTTACAATCTATCTTCTTTGCTTCTTTGAATGCTAATTTGTGTGCTTTAGTTGGATTCACCCCCAAATCCTCATAGCCATTATGCATCAGATGATTCATATCTTGTGCTCCAAACAGAGATTTCATCAAAGCACTCCATCATTCGCAGTTCTTGCCATCAAGAACTATAAAGTTTGATCCAAAACCATTGATTTTCATCTTGCTTATCAAGAAATCAAGGCTCACACATCACAAAGTGTTTCCCAGAATGATCCCCCTCACACTTCACTCATGTTTCCCATGGCTTTAACCGAGGAATTTTGAGTTGATTCAGTTATTATCGAGTTGAGCCGTGCTGGATCAAGTTCGACTAAGCTCGACTCTCATTTTCAACTAAGGAAGGAATCTTGATTTGATTTAGTTATTATCGAGTTGAGTCGAGATGGATCAAATTCGACTAAATTTCAAGTTTAACATGTTTATTTAAATTTTATTTTATAGTATTTCATTTGTAATTATAAATGAGACGGAGGGAGGGAGTATTGTTTTTTGAATAAAAAAAGCACAAAACACACACTCTATCACTCATAACAAACTCAATACTTCATCACTCATGAACCCATATCCTCTGTGTGGCGGCGGGGGTGTTGGAGTTTCAGGAATCAAGAAACCAACCTATTGTTATTATTACAAACTGATATATATAGACCTTGTAGAGAAAACTACCACTAAATCCTACGGTCTATATTAAAAGTAGAAATAACTTCGTATAGCTTCCTAAGACACTAGAAAATAACTTCCATGCACTAAGACATTAGGAAATAATCTTCAATGCACTTCAGCCTTGTTTCCCGCCATGCGCTCCAATTGCAACTTCGAATTATTTATCCTTGTCTTTGGTCGAAATTGCGATGTGTCGAAGTTTGTCTGTTATTGGTCGAAATCCCTTTGCACTTTGCAGCATGTCGAAATAACGCATCTGCCTTGTCGAAAACATAATCATGAGTTCGACCAAATATTTCATTTTTGGTGTTAACACATGTTTATTTAAATTTTATTTTATAATATTACATTTGTAATTGTAAATGAGACGGAGGGAGGGAGTAATGTATTGTTTTTTGAATCACAAAACACTCTATCACTCATAACAAACTCAATACTTCATCACTCAAACGTCACTTCATACACTCGCTTTGTCTTCGTAACAAACTCAATTCGTTCCATTCACGAGATTTCTTTCTACATTCGCGTCTTCTTCGATCGCTTCTTCTTCCTTCTACATTCATTTCTTCTTTCGATTTCTGTGCAATTCAATATTAGGGTTTTTTAATTCCATCTTTCGATTTGTTCAATGTTTCAATTATATTATTCAATTCGTTTTTCAATTTGTATATTTTTGTTCATTTTGACCACGTAATTAGTATATCACTAGTTGATCAAGTGAACAACGGGCTGAATACCGTTCACCGCGGTTAGTTATTACATTACTCGTTTATCTTGGATTATGCTCTCATTTTGGGTGTAATATTATTACTAACTAACTATTATTATCAAAACATTGGAGAAAAAAAAAACTAATTATGATTGAGGACTGTGTAGTAAGACTATTTTTCACATGTCTTTAATGAATGAGACACATTAGCTTTTATGAGCATATGTAACTAAGTCCAAGTTAATCACCTAGAGTTTGACAGAATTGCGGTGTTATCTTGATTTTATTGAAGCTCTAAAGTATAGTTTTTGCTAAGATTAACATGCTGTGATTCTAAAATACTCACCTCTAATCCAAACATACAATAAGACTTTCTTGATGGTATTATCAACTATTAGGAAATCTACACCAACATTTAACTTCTGTCATTAACTAAGGTTATTATATCAGGACATAATTTGGAAAACAAACATGGCATTACATATGCATAAGCAAGTAGTAATTCACCAACATCACAAATTCAGATCAGTAAATCAATACAACAATTATCAATTGAGACAAAACCGTAATAAATCCTACATAAATGTGTTACATAATGAAACATAGACACAAATCCTTAAATAAGAGATTGAAAATAATCTCAAGTTAACAATTTTAAACGTTGTCTGGTGTCCGACACCAAAACATGTGATTCCAATCAAGCTCTATTGCATCGACAAACACTTATGATTGAAGGTGTGTCCCAGTATTCGACACCAACACTTGTAATTATATTGAATTATGTCATTTTCTCAATTTTATAACTGCTGACGTGTCAATGTCAATGTTGTGACCGGTGTCCATATCTGTGTCTATACTTCATAGCATTCAAGCATACTAGTTTTTAATATCAGTGTCGTGGCGGCGTCTAGTATATGTGTTAGTTATTCATAGCTAATAAACCCCTAATCAATTAATAAAACACATCAAAGTTACGTTTTAGAAACGGAATCGAACAATTCAACCGATTGAACCATAAAAACACCATCTACAACCGATAAGAATGTGGTTAAAGCTGTAGTCAGAGACTATGTTTAAAATTGGAATAATGTTGTACTGGTTGCTAAAATATATTTCAATGATCTATATGTAGTACAAGTGTAGTAAGACTATTTTTCACATGTCTTTAATGAATGTAACACATTAGCTTTTATGAGCATCTGTAACTAAGTCCAAGTTAATCACCTAGAGTTTGACAGAATTGCGGTGTTATCGTGATTTTATTGAAGCTCTAAAGTGCAGTTTTTGCTAAGATTAACATGACATGATTCTAAAATACTCACCTCTAATCCAAACATACAATAAGACTTTCTTGATGGTATTATCAACTATTAAGAAATCTCCACCAACATTTAACTTCTGTCATTAACTAAGGTTATTATGTCAGGACATAATTTGGAAAACAAACATGGTAGAGGGGAAAATATGTGAAATCATGGACATAATTCGTATGATCTTTATTTTGTTATCTTGGTAAACTGGCATGTTTAGTAGACGTATAGAATGGATAAAATGCTTATCCGAATACTGTATACTATATTGTTTGTTGTCTGGTTACTCTTTTGTTACTAAACATGCCTCTTTTGATAATCTTTTGTGTTTACCTCGTTGTCTAAAGAAATCTTTTGTTACCTCATTTCAATTGTTTAAGCATATTTTATTTTAATTTCTTTACTGTTTTCTTTTGTTACACATCTTAAAACACCTTTCTTTTTGTTAAAGTGCGTGTACGTAGTTTCAACTCACAGTGTATATATTCATCACAACTCACAATTTTTATTATATATTCCTTTCAAAAATCACTTCATTTTGGTACTCTATAATCGAAGAGAATTTCTTTTTCCTCCCTATTAACTTCTCGTGCGCCTTCCAAATCCCACGTATTTCAAGTACTTAAAAAAATGTAACAATTGATGATGCAATGTAATATGATGTATTGACACACAAAAAGGGCTGCGTATGAAATAAATAGGAGCTGATATCAGCTGATATCTCTTTCTCTACCTGCTATCATAAACTCATATCAGGATTGACTTTTACATTTTGATGGTAATCACAGTGTCTATGCACAACATCCTACAATGGTTTCTATTCTCACTCTAATAACCACATCATCCATTCTTCCTTGAATCATCTCAGACTTCTTAATTCTAAAAGCATGGCATTGAACACACAAAGTACATTGACACCTAGAGACATGGAGAACAAACATCTTACTGACTGTTGAGAAAATAAATATATCTTTGATAACGAAACGGGGAAAAATGCATAAAAATTACATACATCGAAAGTGACTTCATAACATGCAGCAAACCTGTGACACACTTGCCAAGTCAAACAGATAAAGTTTGATATGAGTTCTCACCAATGATTGGATTGTTTTATAAAATATGTGGCTTTATCAGGTAAGAACCTGCAAATAGGAAGTTCTTAATCAATTACATATAGTGATTAAAGGAAAAAGTATACATACACAAGATACACAACATGTCAGTTGAATCCTTCATATACATTAGCGAATAGCTGTGTGTTTTCATATATATTGTTGAATCCTTCATTTATATTGTAGGCCCCGGTTGGACAAACTATCAGTTGAATTTGTAGGCCCAGTATGCCCCTCATTTCAGTATATTTGCCTCTTAACGGAGTTGAATTTGTAAATGTTATGTTATCTGATTATTTTTAATTTTGCAAAACCAGGTGACAACTCTTTAACATCTCTAGCATTTCAGATTTTGCAAAACCAACAGATGTCAAATTCAAGTGTTCCAGTTGGCTCCAAAGATTGTCGTCAATTGCGTTGTAAATGAATAGACATAGTTATTAAAGAAGTCGTGAAAGTGTCTGTGCAGAGTAATATTAGGGAATCTAGTTCTTCTTGAAAATGATTAACTTCCAAAACAACTGAAATTAAGCAAGTCTTATTAGCATTTTTAAACTGCAGGGTTGGAATAGACTTAATCTTAGTTACTATGATTCAGTTATGGAATAGTTAATGTTAATGTGCTGCGTAGAAAAATTTCTTAAGACAAAGCCTTCCCTAGTTCCCTCCCCTCCAAATCCCGACTAATTTCTCAAGACATAGTAAACAACTTATTCGTATAACTGGCTTTTTCTTTTGTCATGTATCTTTAATTATTTTGAGACTAGAATGCACCGACATTATAGAGATTCATATAATTGGTTTCATTTTATTCACTACAAATGGTTTTGATGATGTTTAAGACAAATTTCATGGCAGAAAGTGACTACTATAACATGTTGGATTGAGGAAAGTCCCGCATTGAACACCATGCAACAAAACGTTATGTTTATATTTGTTTGAAATGTCAATTATAAATGGGAGAGATGCGTAGGGATATAGACCGACTCTTACTATTCTATTTAATATCCATATGCAACTATCTTTTTTTACCTCTAAAACGGAAGAGAATTTTATCTCCTCCCTATTAACTATAATATCCATATACATCTTTCTCTGTTGTTTTCTTTTTACCTCTAAAACGGAAGAGAATTTTATCTCCTCCATATTGACTTGTGTGCACCCTTCAAATTGATCATTTTGGTCCTCTAGAATTGAAAAATTCTTTTTCCGCCCTATTAACTTTTCGAGTTCCCCTAATTAATTATTGGGTTGATTGTTAAAATTGACCCTTTAATATATGTAAAGTCTGAAAAATGACGATTTATAAATAAAAACACATATTCTAACCTTGTAATTTTAGATTCTTCCTATTTTGTATCCTCTAATATACACAAAGTCTAGAAAAGTGACATAGAGGTTGAATTTTTTACGATTTTTTGCATGCATGTTTAGGACATTGAACTATGGTTTTCCACAAAAAATTAGAATTTTTCGACAAGGAAATAATTAATTATGAATTATCTTTCCCCATAATTATGATTTTCTTAAACAATTCATAGTTAATTCATCCCTCGTCTAAAAAATCTAAAATTTCACGATGAAAGTTCTTATGATGTTTTAACCATACCTACAAAATTAGAGAACACAATTTGAACCGTGGGTATATGCTTACTCGGAACAAAATTGCAATTTTGTAAGTTTTGGTTAAACAAATCAAATAAATTTGAGCCTTATTACAAATGTTATGAAAAATGACCCTCTATAAATAAAAACACATATTCTAACCTTGTAATTTTAGAGTCTTCCTATTTTTTACCCTCTAATATACACGAAGTCTAGAAAAGTGACTTAGATGTTGAATTTTTTACGATTTTTTGCATGCATGTTTAGGACATTGAACTACGGTTTTCCGCAAAAAATTAGAATTTTTCGACAAGGAAATAATTAATTATGAATTATCGTTCCTCATAATTATAACTTTCTTAAACAATTTATAGTTAATTCATCCCCCATTTTAAAAATCTAAAATTTCATGACGAAAGTTCTTATAATGTTCTAATCATACCTACAAAATTAGAGAACATAGTTTGAATAGTGAGTATATGCTTACTCGGAACAAAATTGCAATTTTGTAAGTTTTGGTTAAAAAAATAAAATAAATTGAGGCTTATTCCAAATGTTATAAAATTTTGATGATCATTTCTAAGTAATTTTATAGATGTCTCTAGTGGAAAATCATATTTTAACACTATTTATTTCCTTTATTAAATCACTTCATTCTGCTCCTCTTTAATCGAAGAGAATTTTTTTCCCCATCCTATTACCATCCTGCACGCCCTCCAAATTGATCACTTTACATCTGTTAGGATTTTATAATCCAAAATGTATTTGACGGTTTTCCGATTAAAAAGCTCGAACTGTGTTATCACAAGTATTATCAAATCCAACCCACATAAAAGAACTACGATATATCATGTTGGATTTATTAAAGTCCCACATCAGACACAATACAACATAACACTCTCTTTATAATTGTTTGAGATGTCAATTTTAAGCATTAGAGATGTGTAAGGGAAGATAATTTCTCAATTTATTTCCCCTAGCATATCTTTAGATCTCTTGAAAGAAAGAGAATTTATTTTTCCACCCTATTAACTTTTCGTGCATCCTAATTGTGTTTACACACTTTTGATCAAATTCAAATTCATCTCAAAGTTTTGATTGGGCCATTTTACACGTTTCTTTTGACTTTTGTTACAGTCTAAGATTGTGTTGTGGTTATATATAGTGTTTGGTTTTCTTCCACTTTCATTTCATTGCATTTCACATCTTCTCTCCTTCTTCTCATTGCAATTATAGTACATTTTCTGAGTTTTACTCCGTTCCACGAGTGAGAAGTTACTGTGGTGGGAAAAGAAATCCCTTCAACTAGTACTGTTACAAAAAAGCCCACCATCAACTTTTTGTTTTTATTGGACTTTCAACCATAACTATTTGAATTCTCCTCTTCTCCCAGCACATTTTGCTCGCGTCCAACTGAACTTCTCAAAATACCTATGCGTGAGTTAACTCACGTAAGTGTTAATTCCAGCATGAGTTAAGTTGCACAACACATGTTAAGATGCACATATTTTAACATTTGCGTTACTTAACTAACGCAAGGGTATTTTCGGTATTTCAGTTGGGCGCGAGCAAAATGTGTTGAGAGAAGCACATAATTCTAACTATTTTTGTTCTTTCTAGGCTAGCTTGTCGATTAAATTGCATAAATGAAGCAGAAAATTAATCATTAATATTCAGATGAATAAATTGAAAATTCACTAGGTAATTAATTTGTTTATCAAGTAGTTTAGTGACCATAATTTCATCATTTTAAGGTGTATAAGTGTAGAATTCTGAATTCAAACCCTAACTTTTGCATATTGTAATGTCCCCATCAACTGAGTTATGTTCACCTAGACACAAGTTATTTACTTTATTTTAGCAGCGTCAAAACCATCTTTCTGCTTTATCAATGAAGATAATTAAATTATAATATTTTGACTTATTATTTTTAAAAATTGAGTTATTTAATTGGTATGAAATGCTATAATATAAAAAAAATTGAGTTATTTAATTGGTATGAAATGTTATATTGACAATCAAATATCTACAACTTATTCCACATGGTAGCTTTTATATAAAACAATTAAGCCTGACATACAAACCGATGTAATTAAAAATGATTAAAAAAAAAATGTTTGTATAGCAAACCGTATTGATAGACGGTGTGGACAGCCTTTTGTGGTTATATAGTTTGTAGAGAAATTACAAACATAACTTATATACTTTTGCTCGCATATGTGTTTATATAGTTTTATATAAATTTTTATGTTATAACTTGACCTCACTTGTTAAAATTTCTAGATCCATCACTGTTGGTGACCTTGTGCCAGAGATGTTTAGGACAACTTCTTCAAGTGAATAAGAAATATGAATCTGAGAAAATGTGAAACAATTGTCTCCTAAAACTTATGCTAAGTAGTTTTTGTGAAGTTGTGAACCTATTGAAATGATTAAGAACGTGAGAATATGTAATTCCATCACTAACACTTTAACATTCTACAGTATTGCAGTTTTGTTCATTTTAAGATTGTGGATTCAAAATTGACATTCTGTAGTTTATGTGAACCTATTCAATTCTTGTCTTATACAAGTACAAAGCATGAATTATCTCTAAAATGTTAACTGAAATTGATTATATACAAAGGAAAACTTTTGTTGAGACCAAAACTTCCCTTCAAAAGAACAATGAAATTTTCGGTTCATTCAGCAGTCGAACTTCTTTAACATCTACTAAAACTTCTGTTTCGAACTTTGATTAATGTTGATGTTGTGCACCATCTCTTGAATCTGTTTTGCTTCAGAATTCTAATGTCTTCAGTTTTGAGATAATGGAAAATGAAGCTAAGTGTAAAAATAAATGAAGAAATGTTGCATCAAAACTTAATATCATTTTATATAAAAGTATAGATATTTGAAAAAATTGATTACAAAAATGGAGTAGAAAATTAATCATAAACTTTGAGATGAATGTATTGACAATCACGAGTTATTTACTTTATTTTAGTAGTGTAAAGACCAGATTTTCGCTATTATTGATGAAAATAATTAAATTGTAACATTTTCTTTTATTATTTGAAAATTGAGTTTTTTTTATTGGAGGAAGAGAGACATGGATAGACAATGGTAAGCAATTTGAGACGTAATGTTATCTTTCTTGGAGGAACCATATATGAGACCACCATTTTTTCCTACTAAGTGAGGAAACAATTTCTCCGTACGTAGCAATCTCATCAATGTAAATGCAAATCTCTCTCTCTCCCATCTCTCTTTTCATGTTGTTCTCTGAAGTGTTCTTTCTCTAGTCTTTGACCTTTTTGTCCTATGATTTTGATGATGTTTGAGACAAATTTCATGACAGAAAGTGACTACTATATCATGCTGGCTTTAGTAAAGTCCTGCATCGAACACAATACAACAAAATGTTACGTTTATATTTGTCTGAAATGTCAATTTCAAATGGATGCGAAGTGTAAAGAGATAAATTGACTCAAGAGTTTCTCAATTTATTTCTTCTAACTTTCGCATTTTTTCAATTGTTTACATAGTTTTGATCAAACTCAACCCACATTTCAAATTATAAATCACTATGATCAATCTATTCCTTTTATAAATCACTTAGTTTTGGTCCTCTAGCAGGGAAGTGAATTTCTTTTCCCACCCTATTAGCTTATTGCGCGCCCTCCAAATTGATCATTTTACCTTTGTTTGGATTTTATAATCCGAAGCGTATTTGACATTTTTTGGATTATAAAATCCGAACTCGTTTACACAATTTTGATCAAATTCAAATCATATTTCAAATTATATATTCATCACAACTCACATTTTACCCCTGGTTGATTTGATGACAATTTTTTCTATTTTCTGTGTTGAACACAGTTCGAAGTATATAATCCAAAATGTGTCAAACCCCCGAGTAATACTTTTTAAAACATATGTGCACATTTCAAATTATATCATCCGAACCAATACTGGGCAAGAGTTCATATTATAAAACCGAAATGTTTCAGACCGTGGATGGTGGCATTACAAGGTTTGGACAGTTTTTGGTGTGTTTAATGCATTTTTGGCCTATTGAGTCATTTTACACGTTTATTTTGACTTTTGTTACCGTCTAGGACTGTGTTGTAGTTATACATAGTCTTGCATTCTCTTCTATTTTCATTTCAATTCACATCTTCTCCTCTTCTTCTCATTGCAATTATGTACATTTTATGAGTTTTACCTCCGTTCGGATTGTATAATACAAAACTCTGCAAGATGGATATAATCCGAACAAGGTCAGATAAGAATTTCGGAAGTCATATTTACCGAATCCATTTTCATTTCTGCATTTCAATTCGGATAATCTTGCCCTACTTACACGAGCTGTTAAAGACGATGTCCGTCAACTTTTCAACATCTCTACTATTTCAGATTTTGCAAAACCAAACGGATCTTCAAATTCAAGTGTTCCAATTGACTCTAAAGATTGATGTTAATTGCATTGTAAATGAATATACATGGTCCGTGTGGCACGGTGATGAAAGAAGTCATGGAAGTGTCCGTGCAAGTGTAGCAAGGGCCTCTGCAGATTGACATTATATGGAGTCTAATTATTTCCCCTCGATGTCCATTCATCTATGGAGGATATTTAATAAAATTTCCTTAATTTTTTTTATTTCTGTTAATTTCTATATTCTGAGTTTATATCTGCAATAGCTCAATGAAAAGATGGTAAGAGGACGAATTTTACAAGTAGTGTATGCTGTAAGAAAAACTTGGAAGGGTTTGTGGGTTATTTTTGATTCCTTGATCATTGTTATATTATTTCTTTTTACTTCTGGTCAGATTTCTGTTTATTCTTGCATTAGTTTATCGGATTTATGGTTGTGGTTGATTTTATAACGTTGTCAATTTGCTTTACTATTGGCCATAAAAATTTGCAGGAAGAATTTCTATTGCTATGGCTATGTCAGTTTCAATAGATTCACTATAATGTTGGTGTTGTGCACCATCTCTTGAATCTAGCCTCAAAAATGTTTCAAACGGAATATTTGTCTACCTTTTTAGAACGCTTCATTTACGTATTATTTTACTTTTTTTTAGCTATGGCGCCAGATGAAGATAGAAGCGTTAGTTTAGTTTCCAGTGTGCGATTCATTGATTCAGATCAACAAGACTTGAAGCTCAAACTCACAGATAAGTTACTTTTCAGAGTCACTGTTATCCTTCAAAAACTCGGCTAATACTCATCAAGCTCTTGAAGAACCAACCTTGTCTGAAATAGCACTTGGTATAAATTGCAAAAGATTCTTCGAACATGATGAAGATTTTCCGAAGTCTTATTTACTGAATCCATTGTCATTGCCGTATTTCACTTCGGACAATCTTGCCCTACTTACATGGGACGTTAAAGATGATGTCTGACAACTCTTTAACATCCGATCTTCAAATTCAACTGTTTCAATTGGCTCTAAAGATTGTCGTTAATTGCGTTGAAATAGAAGCACCAAGAGCAATATTTGAAGAAAAACACACCCCACGTATTTCAAGTACTTAAAAAATCAGTTAGCAAGAGCTGCGTATGAAATAAATAGGAGCTGGTATATCTCTCTCTCTCTACCTGCTCTCAAAAACTCATTTCAGGATTGGCTTTTACATTTTGATGGTTGTCTCAGTGTCTATGCACAACATCCTACAATGGTTTCTATTATCAGTCTCTAATAATGGTTTGAGACAAATTTCATGACAGAAACTAACTATTATATATCATGTTGGATTTGTCCCACATTGGACACAATACAACATAACAGTATTTTTATAAATGTCTGAACTATCAGAATAGTTAGAGTTGATTTCAAGGGAAATAGATATATTCATTTTGTCTCAAAAATTTCTCATTGTATTTACCATCTATTTAACTATCTAGAGTTAATTTCTTATGTACAATCAATTTTTATTACCACCCTATAAACTTATCGTGCGTTTTTCAAATTGATCATATTACCTCTGTTTTGATTTTATAATACGAAGCGAAATTGACGTTTTTCAAATTATAAATCGCTAAAATAATCAATTTATCACCTTTATAAATCACTTCATTTCAGTCCTCTATAAGTGAAGAATATTTCTTTTCCCACTCTATTAACTTCTCGCGCGCCCTCCAAATTAACCATTTTACCTCTTTTTGGATTTTATATTTCGGATTTATAAAACCGAAAGCGTACTTAACGTTTTTCGGATTATAAAATCCAAATGGTGTTTACATAGTCTTTATCAAATTCAACTCACATTTCAAATTATATATTCATCACAACTCACGGTTTTGATTAGATGTTCCTTTTATAAATCACTTCGTTTTGGTCCTCTATAATTAAAGAGAATTTCTTTTCCCACCATATTAACTTTTCGGACGTCTTTTAAATTGATCATATTACCTCTGTTCGGATTATAAATTTTGAACTGTGTTTAAACAATTTTGATCAAATTCAACTCACATTTCAAAATATAAATTAGAAGATTGATACACGCGCACACACACACTACCTCATATACTACCACATCCGTTCCTAAATATAACACCATTTTGAAGAAAGGAAAAAACGATCTCTTTTTATAAGACCTATTTGGTATTTCTAAGTACATTAATTAATTCTTTACCAACACACCTCTATTTATTTTATATCTTTTTCTTCAATCATCATTAAATATTATGTTGAATCATACGTTATTCATATCTCTTAAATGATACAATTGTAAAATCAACAGCAATTACAAACAAATTTATTGTCCACCACTTTCAATTTTCTTAATTTCCGTTATTTTTTCAAAAGGACCCCTATAATTAAGGACGGAGGTCGTACATGAGTTAAGATACATTGACAACAGGTGACAATCTAATGTTTGACATCAAATCTCAATCGTCTGGTTAATGTAATTTAAGGGTCTGTAATTATTTCTAAAGTTAACTATGTGATCTTTTCTCTGTCAACTCACCTAATTGCATACTCTTTTTTCTGTTCCCTCGGTTATCAACACAACAAAAAATGAAATCATGTTTCTTCTCACCAATCTCAAATTCTCAACTATATTCCATTTCCTTATTCATACCCAAGAAAGAGAGTCAACTCAACTTTAAAGAATTTTCCATGTGATCAATTAAAACCATTTTCTGAAATTCAATGGAGTTGCTTTGACATCATGTTTCTTCACCTTTTTCAATTTCAAAAATTCAATTTCCAAACCCTAAAATCTAACCAATTTAAGCAAACCCATCTAAAATGCCCTAGATTCACTAGCATCTTCTAATTGTGATCGATCTCGAATTTTAGATTTGCATAGGTTGCAATCCACATGGGAAATTAACCAACGAGATTAAAATATGCAGCAGCAGCTTTAGGTCACATGTGGGACATTCAAAACAAAACAAAACATTGCAGCAAATAAACCAAAAAATTCAAAGTTGAATAAATAATAAAATCTAATTAAATTATATTAAATGGAATGGAGGAGCACCACAATACTTCATTCATATTGGAGATCATCATCATCGCCTATGTAAAATGGAGATTTGGAAAAGAACCGCATTTTGGTCAAGTTTTTTCGATAAGCGAGAGAGGTCGAAGATCATGAGGTTAGGAAATCTTTGGAAGAGGCGATGAAGGAAAGGGATGGTTTGATACGTGATTACTGCGAAGATTCGGAAACGGTTGGTGATGGAGAGAACCTGGTTGGAGACGACTGAAAGAGACTTCAAAGTGTGACTGTCAAGAAAGTTTTGCTTGAAGATACGCTCCCAAATCTCATCTGGTAAATATGAACATGCTTCTTCTGCTGCATCCACCGCCATTGTTTTTGGAACCTTGGATGAAGATGCTTCCGCGACGGTCGTTGCTAACCAAGTAACCTAACCACCAATTTCTCTCAAATTTTTTAGACCATGGCACGGGTCATATGAACTATAATACTATATATATATATATATATATATAAAAGAATAAAGTATATCACATTATAGATTTAACCCGTAAACACGAAATAATTTAAGGGAGATAAAAAATATTTGAGATTATGGAAATCAAAATATTTATAGTGTTTTATAAAAAATAAAAAAAAAACACACAGAGAGAATTTAAGACTCGATTAAAAATTTGATTTTTAGATACTAACCATTAACATAGTAAAATTAGTTGTTTACAAATGTTAATTTAAGATTTAGACTTAATAAAGTCTTAGTTTAGAAAGAAATAAAGTCAATGACAAAAAAGGACTAAAAAAGGATCCAGACTAAAAAAGGACTCCATTAACTCTTCATGCTGAATGAAAAAGTAGCAATGCCTCACTGACAACAACTAATGCAGTGTCTCGCAGTGATTCTGCAAAAACCTTGGCAGAAAATAAAAAAGCAAATGAATGTAAAAAAATTAACTTAAGCATGATTACCTATCATATATTTAGAGAAGTTTTTTTTTTAAAGAATATATTTAGAGAAGTTAGAAACATTAAAACTTCAAAATAAGTTCAACTGTATAAAAGTAGCAGACAAATTAAGCATTATTACCTGATATATATTTAGAGAAATTAGAACCACTAAAAGTATCCTCTGAGCTGTAGATAATCCAAAGAGTATCAAAATTATTGTTTCACGTGTAAAATGTAGAATGGAGGAAATTAGTTGCACTGTAGAAGGTAAGGAAAACAAAAAAAAAAAGATTTTCCCCAACCAAAACTAAATAAACCTTTGAAGAGTACCATATATAATCAGAAAATGGCATAGCTTCTCTCTCATTCATTCATTAATAACATTAAAAAAAATCTGATATATCTAAAATACCTCCAAAAAAAAGTCATAGAAAGGAAATGTTTGAGATATCGGAAGAGATTTACAAAGGGAATGAACTAAGATTCATGATGTTTAATTGTCTTCTTTCACCCAATTATGCCATT